>OGJF01000374.1_pt1 | contig 20744 bp, 19 predicted proteins | sample 1572001 | NCBI WGS metagenome assembly OGJF01 (sample SAMEA2582113, study PRJEB24529) | metagenome | biome: Human gut stool | place: China | collected 2011
CCCCGGTTGGAGCGGATGAACAGCACGCAGTTCAGCTGGCTTTCCAGCCGGTTCATGGCGTGGGTGATGTTGGGTTGGTTGTTGCCCAGCACCCGCGCCGCGCGGGTAAAGTTCTGATACTTTGCCACATAGTAAAAGATTTTGTAGTATTCCCAGTCCACATACATGGGTGCAGCCTCTCTTTCCTGTCGGGCTTCCGGCGCGGCCTGCGGCAGAAGCGGCTTTATGTTCTTCTTGTATCATAGCACGGCGCGCCGGAATTGCAAGCGCTTTTTACGGCTTGGCTGTGCCGGATGCGGGCAGCAGCCTCTGCAATGTAAAAAACATATTGCTGCTATACACAGGATACTTTTTACATATTCTCTGCACGCTCGTATAATAAACATCGCGAACAGGAAACAAGAATGAAAAGAAGGTAAATGAAGTTTATGCTGACCGCTGTTACTGGAATCAACTGGGGCGATGAGGGCAAGGGCCGCGTCATCGACCTGCTGGCCGAAAATGCCGATATCGTTGCGCGCTATCAGGGCGGCAACAATGCCGGTCATACCGTTGTGACCGAGAAGGGCAAGTTCATCCTGAACCTGCTGCCCTCCGGCATCCTGCACCCGGAGGTGACCTGCGTGCTGGGCACCGGCATGGTGATCGACCTCGAGCATCTGGCCGGGGAGATGGAGGCCATTGAAGCGCGCGGGGTGAAGGTGGAGCCGGAGAACCTGAAACTCTCCGATAAGGCTACCATCTCCATGCCGTGGCACAAGGTACAGGACGGGCTGGAAGAGGACCGCCTTGCCAAAAAGGGCAGCGCGTTCGGCTCTACCCGGCGCGGCATTGCTTACGCTTACAGCGACAAGTACCGCAAAAAGACCCTGCGTCTGGGCGACCTTTTGCATCTGGACGAGGAGCGCACCCAGAACCGTCTGCACATGATCCTGGACGCCAAAAACATGGAGCTGGCGGGCTGCTATCATCAGGAGCCCATGAGCTACGATGCCCTGCTGAACTGGTGCAGGCAGCAGGCAGCGTACTTTGCGCCCTTCATCTGTGATGTGGGCGCTTTCTTGCAGCAGGCGCACGACAGCGGCAAGCGCATCGTACTGGAAGCGCAGCTGGGCGCAATGCGGGATATCGACTACGGCATCTTCCCGTTCACTTCCAGCTCCAACACGCTGGCGGCCTACGCGCCGCTGGGTGCGGGCATCCCGAACTGCAAGCTGGACCATGTGGTGGGTGTGCTGAAGGCCTACTCCACCTGTGTGGGCGCTGGCCCCTTTGCGGCAGAGAACGCAATGGGCGAGGCGTGGAACGAAAAGCTGCGCAAGGCCGGCGGCGAGTACGGTGCAGCCACCGGCCGTCCCCGCCGGGTGGGCCCCTTTGACTGCGTTGCCAGCCGCTACGGCCTGCAATGTCAGGGCGCGGATAAGATCGCGCTGACCAAGCTGGACGTGCTGAGCAGCATGAAGCAGATCCCGGTCATCACCGGTTACAAGCTGGACGGCGTGGAAGTCCCCCGCTTCGACACCCTGTCCGACCTTGACCGTGTGCAGCCGGTTGTCACGCTGCTGCCCGGCTGGAACAAGGATATCTCCGGCTGCCGCAGCTGGGCAGAGCTGCCCAAGGAAGCCAAGGCCTATGTGGAGTTCCTTGAAAAGCAGCTGGGGCACGAGATCCAGTTCGTTTCCACCGGCGCAGAGCGCGAAAAGTTTGTGCTGAAGGGAGAATGGCTGTGAGACATTTTATTGAGCCCGGCAGCTTTTCTCTGGCTGAGCAGCTGGCACTGCTCGACCTTGCCGACCGGATGGAGGCCGACCCCGCGCCCTACGCCCACCTGTGTGACGGCCGCATTCTGGCCACTTTGTTCTACGAGCCCAGCACCCGCACCCGCCTTTCCTTCGAGACGGCCATGCTGCGGCTGGGCGGCAAGACGCTGGGCTTTGCCGGGGCGCAGCTTTCCAGCGCCAGCAAGGGCGAAACGGTGGCCGATACTGCCCGTGTGGTGAGCAACTATGCAGACGTCATTGCCATGCGCCACCCCAAGGAGGGCGCACCGCTGCGGGCGTCCATGTATGCGCGGGTGCCGGTCATCAATGCAGGCGATGGCGGCCACGCCCACCCCTCCCAGACCATGATCGACCTGATGACCATCCGCCAGCGCAAGGGGCGGCTGGATCATTTGACCATCGGCTTCTGCGGCGACCTCAAGTTCGGCCGGACGGTGCACTCCCTCACCGCCGCGCTGAGCCAGTTCGAGGGCAACCGGTTCGTGTTCATCTCGCCCGAGGAACTGCGCATCCCGCAGTACGTCAAGGACGAGACCCTGACTCCGCTGCACCAGAACTATAAAGAGACCGCCGACCTTGAAGCCGAGTTGCCCGGGCTGGACGTGCTGTACATGACCCGCATCCAGAAGGAGCGTTTTTTCAACGAGGAGGACTATCTGCGGTTGAAAGGCTGCTATGCGCTGGACGAAAAGCTGCTGCAGCTGGCACCGCCCACCATGCCGGTGCTGCACCCGCTCCCCCGCATCGACGAGATCAAGCCGGACGTGGACAACGACCCCCGCGCCGCTTATTTCGATCAGGTGCATAACGGTGTGTATATCCGCATGGCCATTATACTGGCGCTGCTGGGTATCCCCGACCCGCTGACCGGGAAAAAGGTACTGGAAAGTATATAAGTTGTGAACAGGGCTGCTGCACAAAACCTCGTGCAGCAGCCCTGTTTTTGCGTCTGGTGTTTTTGCAGGCTCGCCTTTACGCCCCTCCCGTGAAAAGGCAATTCTGGAAAATCCGCAGATTTTCCAGAATTGCGAATTATAAATAATTCTTCCGCTGAATATGCGCAAAGCAAACGTGGAGCGCATTCCAAATCGTCCCGCTACCCCCGCAGCGGCGGGTCTGGCACAAAAATCATGGTGCCCCGGGCAGAAAAAAGCAGCTGCGGCATCATGCAGCTGTACCCCAGCCACAGCACCGCCAGAATGCACAGCACCAAAAGCACCCTGCGCAAAAGCACCGGATGCCGGGTGGGGGAATAGCGTTTTCTGCGGTCTCGCTGCATAGGCTGCGCCCTCCTTTTTCAAGGCTCTGCCCAGCTTATGCCGCGGCAGAAAGAATTGTGCACCGGCGGGGTTTGTGGTAAGATAACAGGGAAGAACCACGGAGGAACTGCTTATGCTGACCATTACACTGCTGGGCACGGCTGCCACCATGCCGCTGCCGGAGCGCGCCCTGACCGCCGCTGTGGCGGAGTGCGGCGGGCACAGCCTGCTGCTGGACTGCGGCGAGGGCACCCAGACCGCTGCCCGCCGCGCCGGGGTGAACCTGATGCGTGCGGATGCCATCTGTCTGACCCACTATCACGGGGATCATATCTTTGGTCTGCCCGGGCTTTTGCAGACCCTTGGGGCGCAGGGGCGCACCCGACCGCTGGTGCTGCAGGGGCCGGAGGGGCTTTTGGAGGTCTGGCGGGCGGTATATGCCCTGACCGGGCCGCTGCCCTACGCAGTAAAGCCGCTGGTCTGCCGCGCCGGGCAGCCTGTGGCGCTGGATGCTCTTTCGGATGGATGGCCCGCCGGGGCAACGCTGCTGCCGGTGGCAACAAAGCACCGGGTGCGCAGTCTGGGCTACCGGCTGGAGTTGCCCCGGGCGGGTAGGTTCGACCCGGAAAAGGCGCGGGCGCTGGGCGTACCGGTGACCCAGTGGCGGCTTTTGCAGCGGGGACAGGCTGTCCCGCTGGCAGAGCGTATGGTGCAGCCCGCCGAGGTGCTGGGCGCACCCCGCAAGGGGCTGCGGTTCGTCTTTTCCGGCGACAGTGCGCCCTGCCCGGCGCTGGAACAGGCAGCGCAGGGGGCAGACCTTCTGCTCTGCGATGCCACCTATGCCCTGCCGGAGCAGCAGGAGCAGGCCGCGCAGTGGGGGCACAGCACCTTTGGTCAAAGCGCGGCGCTGGCAGCAAAGGCTGGTGTAAAGCGGCTGTGGCTGGTGCACTATTCCCCCATGATCACCGACCCGGAGGAGCATCTTGCACAGGCGCAAAGCATCTTCCCGGCGGCAGAATGCGGCTTTGACGGCAAACGCATCACCCTGCATTACGAGGAGAACGAGGAATGAAGCTGACACTTGACCCCGGGGCAGCTGCCCTGCTGGACGCCCTGCACACAGCGGGCTACGCAGCCTATGCCGTAGGCGGCTGCGTGCGGGACAGTCTTTTGGGGCGCACCGCCCACGACTGGGACCTGTGCACCAGTGCCCTGCCGCAACAGGTAATGGAACTGTTCGGGACAGAGCAGTGCATCCCCACCGGTTTGCAGCACGGCACGGTCACCATCAAATACGGCGGGCAGCTGTACGAAACTACCACCTTCCGCACCGAGGGCAGCTATACCGATGGCCGTCACCCGGACGAGGTGCAGTTCGTACCGGATGTGCGGGAGGATCTTGCCCGGCGGGATTTTACCATCAACGCCATGGCGTATAATGAAGCCGAGGGGCTGGTAGACCCCTTTGGCGGGCAGGCAGATTTGCAAAACGGTCTGCTGCGGGCGGTGGGTGAGCCGCAGCAGCGGTTTACCGAGGATGCACTGCGCATTCTGCGGCTGTACCGCTTTGCCGCAAGGTTCGGCTTTGCACTGGACGCAGCCACCGCCCGGGCGGCGCGGCAGCTGGCACCGCACTTGGACTGCATCTCTGCCGAGCGCATTCAGGAGGAACTGGCAAAGCTGCTGGCTGCCCCGCAGCCGGGGGCATATCTGGAACCCGCCGTGCTGGCTGTGGTGCTGCCGGAGCTGACCCCGGAAAAACTGACCGCCGCAAAGCCGGTGGTGGATGCCTGCCCGGCGGGGGAGGAAAACCTGCCGGTGCGCTGGGCGGCGCTGCTGGGCGCTCTGGGCGAGGCTGACACCCGCCGGGTGCTCAAGCGGCTGCGCTGCTCTAATACCTGTATCGAGGAGACCGCGGTATTGGTGCGGGAAACGGCAGGGGAGGGCGTGTACGGGAGCTTTCTCCTCGGACACGAATCGGGCCATTCCATCGCCCGCCCTACTGCCTGCGGCAGCAGGGTCCCACCCCAGCGGACGGTCCTCGGAGAAACTCCCGCACACGCGGGAGAGGTTGCCATCCGGCAGCTTTTAGGGCGGTACGGGCTGTGCACCGTGGAGCGGCTGTGTGCGCTGTGTGCGGCGCTGCACCCGCAAGCTGCCCCGGCTTGCGCCCTTGCGGCGCAGCGGGCACGGCAACTGGAAGCGGACGGCGTATGCTGCCGGGTGAGCCAGCTGGCGGTGAACGGACGCGACCTGATGGCAGCGGGCATCCCGGCAGGGCCTGCGCTGCGCCGGGTGCTGGAAGCACTGCTGGACGGCGTGATACGCGCAGAATACCCCAACGAAAAACCGGTGCTGCTGGCTGCGGCGCAGAAAATTATAGCGTCTTGACAAGCGGTTTATGCTGCGGTAGTATTATACTACTGCTTTAGTATGTTGAACCCATAAAAGGAGAACCTATGACCATTCAGAACCCTGCAAACCGTCCCCGCGCCCTCATTGCCATGAGCGGCGGCGTGGACAGCTCGGTGGCGGCCTGCCTGATGCAGCAGGCAGGCTACGACTGCACCGGCATCACCATGCGGCTCACCCACAACGAAACGCTGGGACAGTCCGGCTACCAGACCTGCTGCTCGGAAAAGGATATCGAGGACGCCGCCGAGGTGGCCTTTGCACTGGATATGCCGTATCAGGTGCTGGATTTCACCGCCGACTTCCGGGCACAGATCATTGAAAAATTTATCCGCGTCTACGAGGCGGGCGGCACCCCCAACCCCTGTATCGACTGCAATAAATATATGAAGTTCCGCCACCTGCTGGACTGGGCGGAAGAACACGGCATGGAGTATGTGGTCACTGGCCACTACGCCCGGGTGGAGCAGGATGCAGCCACCGGCCGCTGGCTGCTGAAAAAAGGCTTGGACGAGGGTAAGGATCAGAGCTATGTGTTATATAACCTCACGCAGGAGCAGCTGGCGCATATCCGTCTGCCGCTGGGTGCGCTGCACAAGACTGAGGTACGAGAGATCGCGCAGGAGCACAGCTTTATCAACGCCCAAAAGCACGACAGTCAGGATATCTGCTTTGTGCCGGACGGCGACTATGCCCGCTTTATGGAGCAGTTTACCGGCAAGCACTACCCCGCCGGAGATTTTCTGGATCAGAGCGGCAAGGTGGTGGGTACCCACAGCGGCGCAGTGCGCTACACGCTGGGGCAGCGCAAGGGGCTTGGACTTGCGCTGGGTGCGCCGGTGTACGTCTGCGGCAAGGATATGCAGGCCAATACCGTCACGGTCGGGCCGGAGAGCGAGCTGTTTGACCGCATCGTTTACGCAGAGGATGTGAACTGGATCGCCATTCCGGCGCTGACCGGGCCGCTGCGGGTCACCGCCCGCACCCGGTATCATCAGGCCGAGCAGCAGGCCACCGTCTACCCCGCAGAAAACGGCTTCCGGTTGGAATTCGACCAGCCCCAGCGTGCCCCCACCCCGGGACAGGCTGCCGTGCTGTATCAGGGCGATGTGGTGCTGGGCGGCGGCACCATCACCCGCGTAGAAAAGTAAGGAGAACAAAATGCAGGATCAGTATTCCCGCACCCAGCTGCTGCTGGGTGCAGAGGCTATGGAAAAGCTGCACCACGCCCGGGTGGCAGTGTTTGGCATCGGCGGCGTGGGCGGCTACACGGTGGAGGCGCTGGCACGCAGCGGCGTGGGCGCACTGGATCTGATCGACGACGATAAGGTCTGCCTGACCAACCTCAACCGTCAGATCATCGCCACCCGCAGCACGGTGGGGCAGTATAAGGTGGATGTGGCAGAACAGCGCATCCACGATATCGACCCCAACATCAAGGTGACCACCCACCGGTGCTTCTTTGGCCCGGAGACGCAGGACGATTTCGATTTTACCCAGTACGACTATGTGGTGGACGCCATCGACACCGTTACCGGCAAGCTGGCGCTGGTGATGAAATGCAAGGAGGCGGGCACCCCCATCATTTGCTCCATGGGCGCAGGCAACAAGATGGATCCCACCCGCTTTGAGGTGACCGATATCTACAAGACCTCGGTCTGCCCGCTGGCCAAGGTGATGCGTACCGAGTGCCGCAAGCGCAAGATCAAGCACCTGAAGGTGGTCTACTCCAAGGAGCCTGCCATGACCCCCATCGAGGACGACTCCATCAGCTGCAAGGATCACTGCATCTGTCCCCCGGGCACCCAGCGCAAGTGCACCGCACGGCGCACTGTGCCGGGCTCCAACGCCTTTGTACCCTCGGTGGCCGGTCTGATCATCGGCGGCGAGGTGGTCAAGGATCTTGTGGGCTTTGTACCGCTGAAGGGGTAAAAGATATCAAAAAACGCCAACATCTACACGGCTTTTGCAGATGTTGGCGTATTTTTTTGCACGCAGCAGCGTTCCATAACATAAAATTGCAATCAATTTGCAATTTGGTATTGCAATTGGGAAGGATATCGTGTATAATCTTCCCTGCACGAAAATGCAAACTGATTGCAAATTGTTGAGAGACGACCCCCTGCGGGTCTTTGGAGCGATTATTTATGGAACTGTTTCTGGATGTTTTGGGCGAAACCTTGGTGGATACCGCCAAGATGCTGCCCTTTCTGTTTCTGGCCTACCTGCTGATCGAGTATATCGAGCACCGCCACGGCGAGCGTATCGAAGCGCTGCTTGCGGGCGGCGGGCGCTGGGGCGCTGTGCCGGGCGCGGTACTGGGCTGTGTGCCGCAGTGCGGCTTCTCCGCCATTGCGTCCAACTTCTACGCCTCCCGGGTCATCACGCTGGGCACGCTGATGGCGGTGTACCTTGCTACCAGCGACGAAGCTATCCCACTGCTGGTCTCCATGCCCGCCTACTGGGATAAGCTGGCCGTCCTGATGGTCATCAAGGTGTTGTACGCCATCGTGGTGGGCTTTGTGCTGGATTTTGTGCTGCGGGGCGTGCTGCCCAAAGGGCTGCGGGGCGGCTACACCGGCCATGCGGACGAGGTGGACTGCCACGAGGAGCACAGCGATGCCGAGGGCAACGAAAAGCCCATCTGGCAGGCGGCGCTGCGCCACACGCTGGAGATCTTTGTGTTCATCTTCGCTTTCAGTCTGGTGTTCGGCATGATCGTGGAAGGCGTGGGCGAGGATGTATTCGCTGAGGTGCTGGGCGGCATGGGCTTCTTCCAGCCGGTGGTGGCGGCTCTGGTGGGCTTGATCCCCAACTGCGCCGCCAGCGTGCTGTTGACCCAGCTGTATGTGGAGGGTGCGCTGCGCTTTTCCAGCCTTGTGGCGGGCCTGTGCACCGGTGCGGGTGTGGGCTTGGCTGTGCTGTGGCGCGCCAACCCCTCGTGGAAGCAGAACCTCTTCATCACCGGCCTGACATGGGCTGCCGGTGCCTTTGTGGGCGTGGCCATGCAGGTGGTCGTGGCGGTGTTTGCCTGATTTCCCGTGAGGAAAACGATTTGAAATGCGCGCCGCGTTTGCTTTGCGCATAAGCTAAGGAAATATTATTTTTAATTTTGGGGTTCAGAAACGCCTGCGGGCGTTTCTGAACCCCATTTTCACGGGTAGGGTCGTAACGGCAAACAGCAGTTGCAGCGCCGCTTTCTGCGAAAGCGCGGCGCTGCGGGAAAGGCTGCATCTTGTCTTTACGACCCTTTCTGTGAAAAATGCGTTTGGAGCGCTCCGCAGAGCGCGACAAACGCCCTATATCAAAAGAAGTTTCCGCTATATTTGCCCAGAGCGCAAGCGGAGGGCATTTTTGATATTCCCCCTCTCCCGCTGGACTTTGAAATGTGTTATACTGGGAGAAAACGATGCACACAGGAGAGATGACCATGCAATATAAGATTCTGGCAAGTGATTACGACAACACGCTGATGCCCTTTGGCGAAGCAAAGCCCCGCCCGGCGGTGGTAAAGGCGGTAAAAAAGCTGCAAGCCGCCGGGGGCAAGTTCGTGCTCAGCACCGGCCGCTCCTACCCCGGCATCCGGGACAAAAACCAGTTGGGCGGCATCCGGTACGACTACGCCATTACCTGCAACGGTGCCTGCGTGGTGGACAGGCAGGGCAACGTAATAGCCGAGCATCCGCTTACCAGCGAGGAAATGTATGTGCTGGTGGATTTTTGTGAGGATTATAACTACCCGCTGCAATTCAACTTCCGGGATGCCTATTACGCCTACTGCGAGTACGAGTATCTGCACACCGGCTATCAGATGATGAACAGCCCCGGGCTGGACTGCGTGGACGGCGAGGATCAGGACAGGCATCTGGTGGATATGCCCCACGCCGCCTTTGCCGCCATGCCGCCGCAGGAAGTGGAGCGCTTCCACGAAAAATACGGCTACCTTGGCCTGCACTGGATGCAGACAGGCGCGCAGAACGCGGACGGCTACTGCTACTACGATATCGTGCGCGGCGGCATGGATAAGGGCGTAGGGCTTGCCGACCTGTGTGCACAGATGGGGCTTACGCTGGCGGATGCCGTGGCTGTGGGCGATTCTGCCAACGATGTGGGGATGCTGAAAGTCGCGGGCTTGAGTGCCTGCATGGCAAACGGCACCCCGGACGCCAAGGCCGCTGCCGACCGGATCATCGGGGACGTGCGGGAGGATGGCGTGGCGGCGCTGATCGAGGAACTGTGGTTTGATGGCCCCCGCGCGGAGCCCTCCGGCAAAGATTTTGGCTCCGCATGGGGCAATATTGAAAGCGCAGGCGGCAGCTTATGAGCTTTGCACCGGTGTACGATGACCGCAGCCGGGCGCTGATCTTGGGCACATGGCCCAGCCCCAAAAGCCGGGAGATGGCCTTTTATTACGGCCACCCGCAAAACCGGTTCTGGCCGCTGCTGGCGGCGCTGACCGGAGAGCCGCTGCCTGCGCGGGAGGATATCGCCGCCAAAAAGCAGCTGCTTTTGCGCCACGGGCTGGCACTGTGGGATACGCTGGAAAGCTGCACCATCACCGGCGCATCGGATGCCTCCATCCGGGATGTGGTGCCCAACGATATCGCCGGGCTGCTGCGCAAAGCACCCATCCGGGCGGTGTTCTGCAACGGTGCCACAGCTTACCGTATCTACACAAAATATCAGCAGCCGCTTACCGGCATCCCGGCTGTCCGTCTGCCCAGTACAAGCCCCGCCAACGCCGCCTGCAGCCCCGCCCGGCTGGAGGAGATTTGGGGCGCTGCGCTGGCGGACTGGATCGTAAAATGATGACAAGGCTGTAAATTCTTTTGCGGGATACTTGCGTTTTTTTGCGGACGTTGTATTATGGATATCATAAGGGGCGCACTGCCCCGGACAAGGAGAAATGACCATGAGCAAGATCATCCGCACCCAAAAGCCCAGCGTGCTGCCCTTTTATGCGGCGGCGCTGGTGTTCGTGGTACTGTGCGCGGTGCTGCCGGTATACAAATTATGGGCACTGCTGGTGGCGCTGGGCGGTGCCGCCGTGGCCTTTGGCGTGGCACAAAAAACCTGCCCGCCCCGGGTGGTGGAGCACGAGGTACCCTTCCACACCGGTGTGGAGGATGTGGACCAGATGCTGACCGATATCCAGCAGAAGCTGGACACCCTGCACGCGCTGAACGAGGCTTTGCCCGACCCGCAGCTGTCTGCCGCCATGACCCGCATGGAAAAGGCGGGACGCTCCATCGTGGAAGCCGTGGAAGCAAACCCCGCCAAGGCAAAGCAGGTGCGCCGGTTTGCCAACTACTATCTGCCGGACGCCGTAAACGTTCTGCAGCAGTATGCCAAATTGGCAAAGCAGGGTGTGCGGGGCGAGAACGCCGCCGCCATCCGCGCCGAGGTGGAGCACAACGCCGCCTCCATTGCCACGGCTTTTGAAAACCAGCTGGATGCCCTGTACGCGGCAGAGAGCATGGACCTGTCCGCAGACCTGACCGTTTTGCAGAATATGCTGAAAGGACAGGGGCTGAGCAAGTAAAACCAGAATATCCCTTCGGGATTTTGAAAGGAAGGAATCACTTATGGCTGACAATACTCTGAACTTTGATCTGGATGCCCCCGCAGTGCCCACCCTGACGCTGGACCCCACCCCCGCTGCTGTGCCGCAGGAGGAAAAGCCCGCCGCAGCTCCCGCCCCGGAGGCACAGGTAAACCTGACCCCCGAGGAGCAGGCCATGGTGGATCAGTTTGCCCAGAAGATCGATATCACCAACAGCCAGCAGGTGCTGCAGTACGGCTCTGCCTGCCAGAAGAAGATCGGCGATTTTTCCGAAGCAGCCCTCTCCAAGGTGTCCACCAAGGATCTGGGCGAGGTGGGCGATATGATCACTGACCTCATTGGCGAGCTGAAGAGCTTTGATGCCAACGAGGAGCAGCAGAAGGGCATCATGGGCTTCTTCAAGAAAAAGACCAGCCAGCTGGATGCCCTCAAGACCAAGTACGACAAGACCGAGACCAACGTGGAAAAGATCCAGTCCATGCTGGAAGCCCATCAGGTGCAGCTGCTCAAGGATATCGCCATGCTGGACAAGATGTATGAGCTGAACATGGCCTACTTCAAGGAGCTGAGCATGTATATCCTTGCCGGCAAGAAAAAGCTGGCCGATGTGCGTGCCAACGAACTGCAGCAGGCTATGGATAAGGCCAAGGTCTCCGGTCTGCCGGAGGATGCACAGGCCGCCCGCGACCTTGCCGACCAGTGTGAGCGCTTTGAGAAAAAGCTGTACGATCTGGAACTGACCCGCAACATCAGTTTGCAGATGGGCCCCCAGATCCGTCTGCTGCAGAACAACAACACCATGATGGCGGAAAAGATCCAGTCCACCATCGTGAACACCATCCCGCTGTGGAAGAACCAGATGGTGCTGGCACTGGGTCTGGCACACAGCCAGCAGGCCATGCAGGCAGAGCGCGCCGTGACCAACATGACCAACGACCTGCTGAAGAAGAACGCCGAGGCGCTGAAGCTGGGCACCATCGAGACCGCCAAGGAGAGCCAGCGCGGCATCGTGGATATCGAGACGCTGCAGCAGACCAACAAGAGCCTGATCGAGACGCTGGACGAGCTGAACAAGATCCAGAGCGAGGGTCGTGCAAAGCGCGTTGCCGCCGAGCAGGAGCTGACCCGCATCGAGGACGAGCTGAAAACCAAAATGATGGAGATCCGGAGCTGAAATGGCAAACGCTGATTTTTCTCAGAACAAACAAACCGCTCCCGGCGGCTTTGACGCGGGCAGCTACCGCGAAAAAGCAAAGCCGGAGCAGACTGTAAGGCTGACGCCCCGCCAGCAGAAGCTGGCCGCACTGGAAGCAAAGCTGCCCGCTGCGCTTTCCACCCGGGCGGCGGCGCTGGCCTTGAGCGTAGTGGTGATGCTGGCAGCCTTTTTCGGCTTTGGCAGCGCCAAGCTGCGCGGCAAGTACAACACTGCCCGTCAGTGGTTCACCGCAGGGGTCGCCGCCGACAACGGTTATAACCTGAGCGAGGAGCTGACCACCCGGGAGAATACGGCGGCGAACATCCTCACCACCGCCTCCAATACTCTTGGTGCAGACAGCGCCGAGGTGCTGGCTGCACAGACGGCTCTGAACGATTTCTCCGCTTGTCTGCAGGCGGTGCAGAACGGCGGCAAAAGCCAGTCGCTGACCTCGCTGCCCTATTATCAGGGCAGCGCGATGCACGCGCTGTATCAGGCCGATCAGGCGCTGGGCGCTGCCATCGACCAGCTGTATGCAAAATTGCAGGAGCAGGCCGCAGACCCCATGAAGATGGGTGCGGTGCAGGGGCAGTACGGCCAATTCAACAGTGCAGCCACCATCATTGGTACCTTGCAGTACAATACGGCGGTGTATGAGTATCAGAAAGAAGTCGGCGGCTTCCCGGCCGGTGTGCTGGGCGCAGTTGCCGGCGTGAAGGAGGTTGAGCCCTTCGCATGAAAAATTTTGCAAAACGCATCAGCGCACTGGTGCTGGCCGTGGTGGTCAGCGCGGCAGTGCTGTGCCCGGCGGCCTTTGCCGCCCAGCTGCCCAGCCTGCCCAAGGATCAGTGCGTGGTGGACGATGCCGGTGTGCTGAGCAGCAGCACCGTGCAGACCATCACCGAACTGAACGCCCAGCTGGAATCCAGCTGCAGCGGCGCGCAGATCGGTGTACTGACAGTAGAATACACAGGCAATGATTCCACAGAGGATTACGCCACACAGGCTTTCAATGCGTGGGGCATCGGTTCGTCCTCCAACAATAATGGCGTGCTGATTTTGCTGGTGATGGAGTCGGCGCAGTACGCGGACGGCGACTACTACCTGACCTATGGCGATGGCTTCCGCAACACCACGCTGGCAAAGCAGTCCAGCGCCATCGCCCAGACGATGGAGGATCAGTTCGCCGCAAAGGATTATGACGGCGCAGTGACCACCTGTGCCCGCAACGTGGCAAACACCATCGCGGATATTTACGGGGTCAGCCTTTCCGGCGGCACCGGTAACGGCAGCACCGTGCAGCCTAGCTATCAGGGCGGGCAGAGCAGCGGCGGCAGCACTCTGACCGACATCCTGACTCTTGTGGTCAGTGTTGTGCTGCTTATCGTCATCATCCGGTCGATGGCCTATGTTTTTGCCAGCCCCTGCGGCTGGCTGTGGTGCTTCGGCGGCCCGCGGCCTCCTCGCAGACGTCGCGGCCCGACGCCGCCCGCGGCGGTTTTGGCGGCGGCAGCTTTGGCGGCGGCTTCGGTGGCATGGGCGGCGGTTCCAGCCATGGCGGCGGCGGTGGCCGTGGGCGATAATGAGAATAAAAGGAGAAAGGCGGTGGCGCTTTACCACTGCCTTTCTCTTTTTTACGCCTTTTATCGTGAATGGAATTCATTTGACAAAACAATTTTTGTAACTTATACTGGATGACATCACGAAAAATAAAGGAAGTATCTGTCATGCTGACTCTGGATAAGATCTACCACGCCGCCTTTGTGCTGAAGGATGTAGCGCGCAAGACCGACCTCATCGAAGCCCCCAAGCTGTCCAAGGACTGCCAGCTGTACCTTAAGACCGAGAACCTGCAGGCCACCGGCAGCTTTAAGGTGCGGGGCGCTTACTATAAAATCAGCCAGCTTTCTGAGGAGGAGAGCGCCAAGGGCGTGATTGCCTGCTCTGCGGGCAACCATGCGCAGGGCGTGGCGCTGGCCGCTACCCGGCGCGGCATCCGCAGCATCGTCTGTATGCCGGACGGCGCACCCCTGATGAAGGTGGAAAACACCAAAAATCTGGGCGCGGAGGTCTGCCTTGTGCCCGGCACCTACGACGAAGCCCACGACAAGGCCGTGCAGCTGCAAAAGGAGTACGACATGACCTTTATCCACCCCTACGATGACGAGCAGGTCATCGCCGGGCAGGGTACCATCGGCTTGGAGATCCTTGACCAGCTGCCGGATGTGGATGCTGTGGTGGTGCCGGTTGGCGGCGGCGGACTGATTTCCGGTATTGCCTTTGCCATCAAGACCCTGCGCCCGGAGGTCAAGGTGTACGGCGTACAGGCCGAGGGTGCCCCCAGTATGTACCGCAGCCTGCACGAGCACAAGTACCAGACCCTGAAATCTGCTTCCACCTTTGCGGACGGTATTCAGGTCAAGACCCCGGGCGAGCTGACCTATCAGCTATGCGAGCAGTATGTGGACGATATCGTTACCGTGACCGAGGACGAGACGGCGGCGGCCATTCTCTCCCTGATGGAGAACCAGAAGCTGGTGGCTGAGGGTGCAGGTGCTGTGCCGGTGGCAGCAGTACTGTTCCACAAGCTGCCGGTGGAGGGCAAAAAGGTGGCCTGCGTCATCTCCGGCGGCAACATTGATGTGAACATCCTGAACCGCGTCATCACCCGCGGTCTTGTGATGAGCGGCCGCAAGGCAAACCTGACCATCGCGCTGGAGGACAAGCCCGGCCAACTGAAAAAGGTGGCCGAGGTGGTATCCCGCTGCGGCAGCAATGTGGTGTCGGTGCAGCATGACGGCTCCGACCCCAATATGCCCATCTCCAGCTGCTTCCTCAAGCTGACGCTGGAGACCCGCGATGCCGCCCAGATCGAGCAGATCCGCACCGAGCTGACCAAGGCCGGTTTCCAGCTGGTCACCGAGCGGGTGTAAACTTCATCGTTTTGCAAGAGTGAAAGCCTTCCCCCGGACGGGGGAAGGTGGATGCGAACGTAGTGAGCAGCCGGATGAGGGCGCAGGCAAGCAGCAGCTTACGGGAAATTACCCCCTCATCCGGCTCTATCCGAAGAAAAAAGCAAATTTGTTCTAAACTCGATGTAATATGAAGGAGAAAATATACTATGAAAGTCGTATCTACCGCCAACGCACCTGCCGCCATCGGCCCTTACAGTCAGGCACTGGATCTGGGCAATATGGTGTTTGTTTCCGGGCAGCTCCCGGTAGACCCAGCCACCGGCACCATGGCCGATACCGTGGAGCAGCAGGCCGCCCAGAGCCTTGCCAACCTGAAGGCGATTCTGGCCGAGGCGGGGCTTTCCATGAACAACGTGGTCAAGACGGTGATCTTTCTGGCCGACATCAACGATTTTGCTGCAGTGAACGCAGAGTACGCCAAGGCCTTTGCCGAGCCGTTCCCAGCCCGCAGCTGCGTGCAGGTGGCAGCCATCCCCAAGGGCGCAAAGCTGGAGATCGAGTGCATCGCCGTGCGGGACTGAGCGAAAAATAAGACAAGAAAAGCGGGACACCGGAGCATCTGCGGATGCTTTGGTGTCCCGTTTTTGATAACGTTTAAAACTGGTGCATTTACTTCTGCACACCGGCCTCGCATTGCTCGATGAATTGCTTGGCCACCCGGGGGCTGCGGCCGCCGGCACGCAGAGCGAAGGCTTCGGCCTTGAGCAGCAGCTGCTCGGTGGGCATCTGGATGTTGTGCTGCTTGGCAAGCTGCTCCAGAATGGTCTCGAACCGTGCCTTCTCCGGCCGCTGGAAGGTGACCGTCAGGCCGAACCGGGCGGAAAGGCTCATCAACTCCTGCCGGGTGTCGGCTTCGTGGATGTCATCACCGGTGCGGTCTGAGAGGGTCTCCTTGATGAGATGACGGCGGTTGGAGGTGGCATACACCGCAATGTTCTGGGCGCGTCCGCCTACGCTGCCCTCCAAAATGGCCTTCAGGGCGGCAAAGTTGTCGTCGTTGGCGGTAAAGCTCAGATCGTCGATGAACAAAATGAACTTGAGCGGGTTTGCCGCCAGCTTGTCCATCAGGTCGGGGATCTGGTACAGCTGGTTCTTTTTTACCTCTACCAGCCGCAGTCCCTCGGGCGCAAACTCGTTGGCAATGGCCTTTACCGCGCTGGATTTGCCGGTACCGGCATCGCCGTACAGCAGCACATTGTTGGCGGGCATCCCGGCCAGCAGCGCCTTTGTGTTGGCAATCACCTTTTCCCGCTCCTTCTCGTAGCCGGGCAGCTCGGAAAGGCGCTGCGGGTCGGGGTATTTTACCGGCACAAGCTGGCCGTTCTCCACCGTGAATACATGGTGCTTTGCAAACATACCGTAGCCCTTTTTGCCCACCTCGCTCATGCGCTGGGCGTAGGCGGCGGCAAGGTCAAGCTCACAGGTCTGCCACCGGGGCAGGAACGCCAACTCCGGCCGCTGCGCCTGCTCCGAGTAGGCGGTCTGGAACAGTTCGTCCAGCGTCAGCCCGCACAGCTGCTGCAAAAACTGCAGCTCGCTGTCCAAGGCGCTTTGCAGCAGCGCGTCCAGCTGCCCGGCAGCGGCCTGCCGCACGCAGATGGTCTCGGCCTCCAGCACAGCATTGCTCAGGTAGCTGCCCCAGTTGGTGGTGTACTCGAACAAAGCGGCCTCAAAGGCGGCTACGGCATCGCACACCGGGCCGTAGGAGGAGCAGCCCGCCTCCATGCGGTCGGTCAGGTCTAAAAGCTTTGCCACAACAGGGTCGTTCAGCAGGGCGCGGAACACAACAAGCCCATGCAGATGGGCATTCCATTCTCTCAGTTTCATAGGTGATCCCTTTTCCTCTCCATTGGCACATACCCTACAAAACGCAGGTACGCGGATATCAAAAGTATACAGCGGTTCGGGCGGGGATGCAAGGGGTGTTAAAAATGCTTCATCTTTGGGGTGATTCAGGTTACAAATTGTCGATTGACAAAAGCCCGGTTTATAGTATAATTTACATCAACAAATGCGCAGATGGGAAAAAGTACCACACGATCCCCACTGTTCAGAGAGCTGCCGTCTGGTGCAAGGCAGTCAGCGTTTCGTGCGGAAAATCATCCCGGAGCAGCCTGCCCAACGGGTGCAAACCCCTGTAAGCAGCGCCGGTTGCAGCCGTTACCGTGCAGGGCTTTGTTGGAAGCCCGTGAGAGGGTGTGCACAGCACGCCAACGAGAGTGGTACCGCAGAGAGCTTGATGTTACAAGGTCTTTGTCTCTTGAAGAAAGCAGGGGACAAGGGCTTTTTCTTTTTCAAAAGCTCTCCCTGAGGGAATGGATAAGAAGTGGAACAGGAATAGGAGCAACACCATGCAGTTGAATGGTTCTCAGATCTTTGTAGAGGTCCTGTGCGAGCAGGGGGTGGACACTCTTTTTGGCTACCCCGGCGGCGCTGTGCTGAACCTTTACGACGAGCTGTATAAGAATGCCGACCGCATCACCCATGTGCTTACCGCCCACGAGCAGGGCGCAGCCCATGCCGCGGACGGCTACGCCCGCGCCACCGGCCGCACCGGCGTGGTGCTGGCTACCAGCGGCCCGGGTGCCACCAATCTGGTCACCGGCATTGCCACCGCCTATATGGACTCGGTGCCCATGGTGGCCTTTACCGGCAACGTGCCTACCAGCAGCATCGGCAGGGACGGCTTTCAGGAAGCGTACATCGAGGGCATTACGGTGCCCATCACAAAGCATAATTTCACGGTGCGCCGGGTAGAGGACTTGGCCGATACCATGCGGGCAGCTTTCCGCATTGCGCAGAGCGGCCGCAAGGGCCCGGTGCTGGTGGATATCCCCAAGGACGTGACCGCAGCAGTGTGCGAGTTCACCCCCAAGCAGCCGGAGCCCATCCGCACCGTGACTACCTATAATGAGGAGCAGGTGCACTGGGCGGCAGACCTCATCAACGCCGCCCAGCGTCCGCTGGTGTACTTTGGCGGCGGCGTGCGCAGCGCAGCCAGCTGCCAGCCGTTGCGGGATCTGCTGCACAAGGCGGAGATCCCTGCTACCTACACCCTGATGGCGGCAGGCGTTGTGCCCTACGGCGACCCGATGAATCTGGGGATGCTGGGGATGCACGGCTGCTACACCTCCAACCGGGCGGTGGCAGAGTGTGATGTGCTCATCGCGGTGGGCACCCGCTTTTCCGACCGTGTGGCGCTGAACCCCAAGACCTTTGCCAAAAACGCCACCATCATCCAGATCGACATTGACGCCAGCGAGCTGGGCAAGAACGTGGATGTGGATCTTTCCATCGTGGGCGATGCAGCCTATGTGCTGAACGCCATGCTGCCCCAGATCAAGCCCGCCAAGCACCCGGAATGGATGAAGATGATCCAGAGCTGGCAGGCACAGGATTACCACCCCGTGTCTGACCCCACCCGGCTGATGCCCCATCAGGTCATCGGCGAGGTGTGCAACCAGTGCGGCCCTGATGCCGTGTATGTTACCGACGTGGGTCAGCACCAGATGTGGGCGGCGCAGTACCTGCGCCACACCAAGAGCCGCGGCTTTATCACCAGCGGCGGCCTGGGCACCATGGGCTTTGGCTATGGCGCTGCCATTGGTGCCCAGATGGCACTGGGACGCCAGCAGCGTGTGGTGATGTTTACCGGTGACGCCTCCTTCCACATGAACCTGAACGAAGCCTGCACCGCCGTCAGCTACGAGCTGCCCATCATCACGGTCATCTTCAACAACTCGGTGCTGGGCATGGTGCGCCAGTGGCAGACCAGCTTTTACGGCAAGCGTTACAGCCAGACCGACCCCCACCGCAAGACCGATTTTGTCAAGCTGGCAGACGGCTTTGGCCTGAAGGGCTACCGCTGCACCAATCTGCCGGAGTTTCAGGAAGCCTTTGCAGATGCCTTGCAGCAGAAAGGCCCCACCTGGATCGAGTGCATCATTGACAAGGACGAAAAGGTGCTGCCCATGATCCCCGGCGGCGGCGATATCAACGACATCATCATGGAATAAGGAGGACACAGCATCATGGAATCTGATCAGCGCAGGGTCATCAGCCTGCTGGTGGACAACCAGAGCGGCGTTCTGGCCCGGGTGTCCAGCCTGTTCTGCCGCCGCGGCTTCAATATCGACAGCCTTACGGTGTCCGCCACCAACGACCCGGCAGTCAGCCGCATCACAGTGACCATTACCAGCGACGAAAAGGCTTTGCAGCAGCTGGTATTGCAGACCGAGCGTCTGGAAGTCACCCGGCAGGTGTTCGTGCTGGACAGCGAAAAATCGCTGGAGCGGGAGCTGCTGCTGCTCAAGGTGGAATCGGACGTGCACAACCGCACAGAGCTGCGGGAGATCGCCTGCATCTACAAAGCAAAGATCATTGATCTTTCCCCGGACAGCATGGTGTTTGAACTCATCGGCCGGCCGGACAAGCTGGACGCATTTTTGAAAATGTTCGAGGGTTACAACATCCTTGAACAGTGCCGCACCGGCGTTACTGCACTGGAGCGCGGCGGGATGCACCAGCATATCCAGAAGCCGCCGCAGGAGGTGCGCTCCGTCCAGCTGCCCCCGCCGGGCGCAAGACGGGCATAATTACATTGCTTTTCCGCTCAGGGCGAGCGAAAGATAGAACAGAGCATACAAGACCGGAAGATAAACCAACCAGTTAATGTAAAAGGAGACTAACGATTATGGCTATCAAGAAATACTACGATTCCGACTGCAACCTCGGCGTGCTGGACGGCAAGACCGTCGCTGTCATCGGCTTCGGCAGCCAGGGTCATGCACACTCTGAGAATCTGGCTGAGAGCGGCGTCAACGTTGTGGTCGGCCTGCGCAAGGGCTCTGCTCACTGGGCAAAGGCTTCTGAGTTCGCTGCCACCCATGACAACTTCAAGGTCATGGAGGTGGAAGAGGCTGCCAAGGCCGGCGATGTTGTCATGATGCTGGTGCCCGACGAGCTGTGCGCCGATATCTACAACACCCAGGTTGCTCCCTACATGACCGAGGGCAAGGCACTGGCCTTTGCACACGGCTTCAACATCCACTTCAAGACCATCACCGCTCCCAAGAACGTGGACGTCATCATGATCGCTCCCAAGGGCCCCGGCCACATCGTGCGCCGCCTGTACACCGAGGGCGAGGGCTGCCCCTCTCTGATCTGCGTGGAGCAGGACTACACCGGTAAGGCCAAGGATATCGCACTGGCTTATGCTTCCGGCATCGGCGCAGGCCGTGCAGGCATCCTGCAGACCACCTTCAAGGAGGAGACCGAGACCGATCTGTTCGGCGAGCAGGCCGTGCTGTGCGGCGGTGTTTCCGAGCTGATCCACGCCGGTTTCGATACGCTGGTGGAGGCCGGTTACGAGCCCGAGATGGCCTACTTTGAGACCTGCCACGAGATGAAGCTGATCGTTGACCTGATCAACGAGGGCGGCTTCTCCAAGATGCGCTACTCCATCTCCAACACTGCTGAGTACGGCGACTACCGCACCGGCAAGCGCCTGATCACCGAGGAGACCCGCAAGGAGATGAAGAAGGTTCTGACCGAGATCCA
>OGJF01000377.1_pt1 | contig 20300 bp, 15 predicted proteins | sample 1572001 | NCBI WGS metagenome assembly OGJF01 (sample SAMEA2582113, study PRJEB24529) | metagenome | biome: Human gut stool | place: China | collected 2011
TCCCGCTGTTGGCTTTCGTCCAGATAGGACAGCTCCACAGCGGGATTGAAGGAGACCTTCTTCTCGTCTACCATGTCCAGCAACTCCGGGATAAGGTTGGTCAGACGGATGAAGCGCTGGACTTGTCTGCCGCTTTCTCCGCTTTCCTTTCCGACAACATCGGCGGTTTCAAAATTCCCGACAAGTTGTCGGGAATTTTCTTTTGACGGTCTACCGCTAGTTCTTCGCATGGCATCCAGTTTCATCTTGTAAGCCAAGGCACGTTCACTGGGTAGAATGTGCTCACGCTGCAAATTGGAATCCACCATCAATATCACAGCAGCATCGTCCGACATCTGCCGAACAATGACCGGCAGGGTATCCAGCCCGGCAAGTTTAGCCGCATACTGGCGGCGGTGCCCGGAGATGATCTCGTAGCCGTCACCGTCCGGGTGCGGGCGGGCGATCAGCGGAGCCAGCACACCGTACTGTGCGATGCTCTCCACCGTCCGGGTCATAGCTTCATCGTCCAGCACCTTGAAGGGGTGGTTGGTGAAGGGGTGCAGCGCATCAATGGGAATCTGCTGCACCTGTTCCCGCTGTTCCTCCTGTCGGTTTTCTTCGGTGGAAAACAAGTCATCTAGCCCTTTCAGAGCTAAGTTTCCGCTGTCGATCGGCATCTGCCAGCACCTCCTTCGCAAGAGATTTGTAGGCTTCTGCCACCTTGCCCTTGGAATCATAGGCAAAGATACTTTTGCCTGCCGCACTGGTTTCTGCCGCACGGACAGACCGTGGGATGGTCTGCTCGAACACTTTCAAGTGTTTTCCGTATGCCTGCCGGATCAGATTGCTGATCTGCTTTCCGTAGTTGGTGCGGCTGTCGGTCATGGTCAGCAAAATGCCCTCGATTTTCAGTTTCGGATTGATCTGCCGCCGGACCTTCTGCACGGTCTGCAAAAGCTGTTCCAGACCCTTTGCAGACAGGTACTGTGCCTGCACAGGAATCAGAGCAGCGTCTGCCGCCGCCAATGCGTTAATGGTCAGCATCCCCAACGAGGGCATACAGTCCAGCAAAATAAAATCGTACTCCCGTTTGGCACTGTCCAGCACCTGCTTGAGCATCTTCTCCCGGTTCATACTGTTCACGAGGGCTACTTCCAGCCCTGCCAGTTCGATGTTTGCCGGGATCAGGTCAATGCCCTCTGCATGGTGCAGAACGCCCTCACCGGGCTGAATGGGCTGGTCATTCATGGCTTTCTGCATCAGGGTGGAAAGGGTGGTGGGCAGTTCATCGGGCTGTTGCCAGCCCATGCTGATGGTCAAAGACCCCTGCGGGTCGGTATCCACCAACAGGACTTTCTTGCCCTCCATTGCCAGCCCAATGCCTAAGTTCTCACAGGTGGTGCTTTTCCCCACACCACCTTTTTGATTGGTGACTGCGATAATCGTAGCTTTCTTTGCGATAACATCACCCCGCTTTCGATGAACCGCGCGCAAAGTCGTGGTTCGTCTTGTTCTGATAGTAGAGGTTCATGGTGGTGGGCGCATTGTAGAGCATCGCCAGCAGATACTGCTTCATGTTCCGCACCGGGGCGGTGTTCTCTGCCAGAGATTCCAGCACGAAGCGGATGTGGTCGGCGTTCAGCTTTTTCAGCCGACTGCGTACCACTTCGGTAGGCTTATCATCTCCGGCGATCCGCAACATCTTGCGTTTGGTGGAACAGGTGTCCACAAGCAAATCCACGATCTGATAGATGGTGTCCTCATCGTCCGGGCAGAGCCGGAGCAGAAGGTCTACCTCCAAAGACTGAGAAAAATATTCTTCGAGCTGTTCACGGATGCCCCCGGAATAGATAGGGTCAGGATCGTTCCACTCTGTCTTATTCTTATCAGTCTTATTTGCTTGCGGTTTTGGCTGCTCCAGAGTTGCGCTTTCGGCAGCACCAGAATTGCTGTTTGGGCAATTCTGCACTTGCGCTTTTGACAAGCCAGAGGAAAAGTCCTTGACATAAATCAGGCTGGGTCTGCCCAGACCACGGCGTTTACGCTCGATGAGGTCCATGTCCTCCAGTTCCCGGAACAGCTTGACCGCCTTGTGTTCGGCGCAGCAAAGGGATTCCTGCACTTCCCGGACGGTGTAGATGATATACACCCGCCCCTGCTCGTCCAGCCAACCGTTCTTTGCAGACAGGCTCATGCGATCCAGCAGAATGCCGTATAGCGTCCGGGCATCGGTGGAGAGCTGCCGGAAGCGGCAATCATGGAACAGTGCCTTGGGGATGCGGAAATAGGAGAACAATTCGCCCGACTGACCATAAAAGTAGTTCAGCGTCATTTGGTGTGATCTCGGATTTTCAACTGCATGGGTGTGTTCATGTGGAAAAATACCTCCTTTTTGTGATATGGAAAATTTTTTGAAGTTCCATTTTTGAGAAAAAATGGATGGAAAAAAGATGAAAAAATGCGTTGTAGTTTGTCCCGAAAACTGCAAAAGCAGAAATGTGTTATTTTCTGAAAATATTACGAAAGGGATAAAAAATCGAATGTTTGAAAAAATAAATAACGTAAATATGCGCTTTCTTGAGCTCTCCGTTTATAAAGTGCAGAACAGGCTGCTATCAAGAACCCCCGCAAGTAATTGCGTGAGCGCTTGAAAAAGCACAAATAAAACAAACGAACCGCCCCGGTTTCCGTAACAGGAAGCCGGGGCGGTTTTTGTGTTGCAACGTACAGGAAAAGCAGAAAATATCTTTTACAGAAAGGACAAGCAAACTGTCCAACAGGATCGTTATAATAGACAGACAAAAGGGCATAAACGCCATCAAAGGAGAGTGCACAATGAAAAAAATATGGATGTTTCTGCTGGGCGCGGCATTTGCCGCCGAACTGTTTCTGCTTGTCTGCATGGCAAGCAGAAGTGCATCACCGCGTCAGGTAATGTACACTTTTAAGGATGATGTATGGGATGTGATCTATCGGCTGAACCGCAGATGGAATTTGTGAGAAAAGCACTTGGCTTTTTGGAGGATGGACAGACAAGCTGTCCATCTTTTTTTGTATACTGGGGTTGTGCAAAAGAGACAAAAATTTTATAGCTGTTTCACAAAACAACAAAATTTCACACAAAGAATTGCGACTGTTGTTGCACTGTGTTACAATGAGCAGAGAAGGAGAATGAACCGTGCGTAATAGTAGATTAGACCGTATACTCTATATCCAGCAGGTGCTGGTACAGGGCGGGGTGCTGAATAAACAGCAGACGGCTGACCGCTTCGGTGTCAGCGAGAAAACCATCCAGCGCGATCTTGATACCCTGCGCAGCTATTTTGCAGACAGCGAGCCGCGCCGGGAGATCTTATACAACTCCGCAAAGGGCGGCTATCTGCTGGATGACACGCTTTCCCGCTTCCTAACCAGCAGCGAGATTCTGGCGGTATGCAAGATTTTGCTGGAAAGCCGTTCCATGGTCAAGGAGGAAATGTTCCCCATTCTGGACAAGCTGGTGCAGGTGTGCACCCCGCTGGACCGGTTGAATCAGGTGAAAGACCTCATCAGCAACGAACGCTTCCATTACGTTGAGCCGCAGCACGGCCGGAAGTTCATTGAGAGCCTGTGGGAGATCGGCACGGCAGTAGAAAATCACAATGTTATGGAAATTACCTACTGCCGCACCCATGACGGCGAGAGCCGTGTGCGCACCATTGAGCCGGTGGGCATCCTGTTCAGTGAGTATTATTTCTATCTGGCAGCGTTCATCGAGGGCATCGACAAGGATAAGCATTTCCAGAACCCGCAGGATAACTCCCCGACGATTTACCGCATCGACCGTATCCAGAACTATAAGACCCTCGACCGGCACTTTGCCCAGCGCTATACCGACCGCTTTCAGGAGGGCGAGATGCGCAAGCGCATCCAGTTCATGTACGGCGGCGAGTTGCAGACCATCCGGTTCGAGTATACCGGGCCAAGTCTGGAATCCGTTCTCGACCGTCTGCCCACTGCAAAGGTTTTGCAGGTAACGGAAAAGGGCTGGATCGTGGAAGCCGAGGTGTTTGGCACGGGCATCCAGATGTGGGTGAGAAGTCAAGGAGATTACATCAAAATTATATCGGAAATGAAAAAATAAAAGGAGTTCTGCTGTATGAACAAGGTTCGGGTCGAAGTTTTCTATCAGGATAATGCTTTGCAATCTATCCGTATCGACCACTACGAGATGGAAGGCCTTGTAGCAATAGAAAATAAAACTATCCCAGAGTGGTTTATGCCCGCTTCAGGTCGTGCCAGCTGGAAAGGCCTGAAAGAGGAACTTGAAAGCCAAAGCAGGAAAGAGGGGGAGCTCTGCTTTATTTTCAATGGCCCGGAAGAGGAAAAAGCAATTTTTCAGAAGTGCATTCAAGAAAACAAACTGGGCAGAATGGCTGACGAGTTGGAGATAGAGGAAGCTGCATTGGAGTATCTTGAAATTGCACAACACTGCTGGCAGCATGGCGATGATGAGGGCACATTGCGGGCATACGAAATCGCGGCGAAATGGTATCACATGGCTGAGGCGGAATTTGTGCTGGGAGATTACTGCGAGAGAGTTCTGGGTGATAACGAAAATGCTGTGCAGTGGTTCCGAAAAGCGGCAAAGCAAGGCTATACAGATGCAGAGTATCGCTATGGAAAATGTCTGGAAAATGGAACGGCTGTCCCAGAAAGCAAAACGGATACAGCAGTGAGCTGGTATCAGAAAGCCGCCGCACAGGGCCAGAAAGATGCGGCTCAGGAACTAGAGCTACGCAGGCAGGCACAGATAGAAGTCGAACGCCGGAAGCAGGCAGAAGAGGCGGAACGTCAGAGAATAGCAAAAGAGGAGGCGGAACGCCGGAGACGAGCAGAGGAGGAAGCAAGGGCAAAGAAAAAGGAATTGATAATACCGGTGAATGTTCCGAGTTCAGAAACAGTAGAGACGCCGTTTAAGCCAGATTATATTTCCTTACAGAAAGCAGCTGAAACAGGCAGGGATAAAAAGTATAAGAATAAAACTTCACTGGAAAAAGCTGCATTCTGGAATGAAGTTGCTCAAAATGCAAAAGAATCTAGGCAAGCAGTAGATAAAAAGGCAGAAGAAGCATGTGCCAATATCTGGTGCAGCCGAAAAGCGCAGCGGGAAATTCGAAAATCTGCGGCAAACACGAAAATGATGACAGGCACCGTACAACTTGTAGCAGAGCTTGTTTCTTCGGTATATGAAAGTATAGGTTGTGAGGAGGAGAAGATGCTTGAGAATATGGAAATTATTGAATAAAGTTTTCTTTTTAGTATAAGAGGAAATCAACATGAGCGATTTACAAATGACGAATCAGGACCTCTCCCAGAGACAGTCGATGGAAGAACTTGCAAATCAGCTGACGTTGGCAGACCATCTGGTGTACAAAAAATATCTGCCGGAATTGCAAAATTATCCGCTGGTGGAACCATCGGAAGAAATGAAGAGAACGCTGGATGTCAAGACCTGCATCAAGCTGTTCCAGATGAAGAAGCTGACTCTAAAAAAAGGCGAGGATATGCTTCAAAAACTCTCCACCGTTTATCATTCCAGCATGGCCCTTGGGTGCAGTTTGGCTGTGATGGTCGATGTTCCGGCAGATGGTGCTCCGGCAGATATTTATTTGGGTGTGCGGCAGAATCCGGGCAGGCAGAGCATCGATAACCGCGACCTTGCAATTTCCGGTGATGCGATTGAAAAAGGGATGAAGAGTAACTTTCCCGGCTCTGAAGTGCAGGAACTCCATCAGGAAGAAATTGACGCGCTGCTGGAAGACGATAACGGGTCTTTCGGTTCGGCACAATCGGCAATCGCTTCTGTCTCCTGCGTTGCGGCATTGCGAGATAAATCCAAGACGGAGGACAAAGCATTTATTCAGGGCATTGAGCGTTTTATCGATGCAATGGATGGCGATGCTTATACAGCGTTATTTCTGGCAGAGCCAGTTACAGAAGAAACACAGGCTGGCATCCGAAATGGATATGAGGAACTGTATAGCGCGTTGTCTCCGTTCCGCAAAACAACGTGGTCTTATACAGAAAACGAAAGCCATGCGGTCATGGAGACGTTCTGCTCTGGCACATCGGATACGGTAACGGACGGAACGAGCAGTGGTTTCAGCGATGAACAAGGCCGAAACACGGGATTTAACTTTAACGCTGGAATGAACCAAGGAACGACGAATACGATAGGACAGTCGCACGCGGTCACACGGCTTCGGTTGCCGAGCAAAAGAACGATGGTCGGCGTTGCGGCTGGTGCGAGTATCCTTGCGCTTGGAGCAGTGGCGGCATCGGCAGTCTTCCCGCCTGCCGGAGCAGCCATCGTGTCGGCGGCGAGTACAGTTGGTGCGGCGGTAAAGGCTGGACCGCTGTTTGGCGCTGTGGTGCCTATGGTGGCTGGACATGAAACAAATGGGACTGCATGGAGTACGGCACGGAGCATCGGAAAGTCGCTGGGCTTTGGGATGAGCCGGGGATACAACACGGCGCACACAGACAGCTCTACGGTGGAACGCAGCAATGCGCACAGCACCAATGAACAGCATTCCAACGGGACGACGGATACGCACGGCACTGTGCGGACGCAGCAGATAGAAGTCTGCAACAAGGCGGTGGAAGAACTGCTGACACGAATTGACGAGCAAATCAAGCGTACCAAAGAAAGTGAAGATTACGGCTGTTACAGTTGTGCGGCTTATTTTTTGTCCTCTCGCCCCAGCAAGGCTCTTCTTGCAGCTAATACATATCGTTCGCTGATGATTGGAGAAGGCTCTTCTGTGGAAAGCGGTGCGGTCAATCTTTGGCAGGACCGTGCAAGTGTAACTGCTATGCGAGAATATCTCAAACGGTTTACACACCCTGTCTTTGCACGCCAGCTCTGGGAGAATGAAGCTGACAGTCTGTTTTACACGGCAGGTACGCTGGTCAGCGGGCGGGAACTGCCGATGCACCTTGGCTTGCCCACCCGCTCAGTGCACGGCTTGCCGATTATTGAGCACGCGGAGTTTGGCCGCAATGTGCCGGATGAGGCGATGCCGGATGAGGACAAGATGAATCTGGGCAAGATTTACCACATGGGCAAAGAGGAAGCGGCAGGACTGCTCTTGAACCGGCAGGCGATGGCTTCCCACACATTCATCACTGGCTCGACCGGCACAGGCAAATCCAATGCGGTCTACCATCTGCTGGATGAGATCACAAAGAACGGACAAACGACGTTTCTTGTGGTGGAACCGGCCAAGGGCGAATACAAGAACGTGTTCGGCAATCGTACAGATGTGCAGGTGTTTGGTACAAACCCCAGAGAAACGCCGCTGCTGCGCATGAACCCCTTTGCATTCCCTGAGAATATCCATATTCTGGAACATATTGACCGTCTGGTGGAGATATTCAACGCCTGCTGGCCGATGTATGCAGCCATGCCAGCGGTGCTGAAGGATGCTATTGAGCGCAGCTATCAGAAAGTAGGTTGGGATCTGCGCAATTCGGAGAGCGAGAAGGGAGTTTTCCCAACCTTCTTTGACCTGCTGGATATTCTGCCGGGCGTCATTGAAGAGTCGCATTATTCCAAGGATACCCAAAGCGATTATGTGGGCGCATTGTGCACCCGCGTAAAGTCTCTGACAAACGGTATTTATGGAAGTGTGCTTTGCGCAGAAGATGCGCTGAGCGATGCTGAAATGTTCGATCAGAATGTGATCGTAGATTTGAGCCGTGTGGGCTCTATGGAAACGAAATCGCTGCTGATGGGCATCTTGGTGATGAAGTTACAGGAATACCGGATGTGCAGCAGCGGGATGAACAGCAGGCTTCGCCATGTCACAGTGCTGGAAGAAGCGCACAACCTGCTGCGCAAGACCTCGGCAGAGCAATCACAGGAAGGTGCAAATTTGCAGGGCAAGTCGGTGGAAATGCTGGCAAATGCTATTGCGGAAATGCGTACTTATGGTGAGGGGTTTATCATTGCAGACCAGGCACCCGGACTGCTGGATATGTCGGTCATCCGCAACACGAACACCAAAATTATTCTGCGCCTGCCGGACGAAGAAGATCGCAAGCTGGTAGGCAAGTCTGCCGCCCTGAAGGAGGCACAGATCGACGAATTGTCCAAGCTGCCGCTGGGTGTGGCTGCCGTTTACCAGAACGAGTGGCCGGAGGCGGTGCTCTGCAAGATTGAGGCGTATCCCATGCCGGAAAATGCTGTTTACCACAAGCCTTCAAAAATGCCGCATGAAATCAACGCAGAGTTTGTATTCGGACAACTGGCAGTGGGCAAAGAGCTGGAACCGCTGAGCATTTCGGAGATGGAGCAGCTGAAGCTCTGGCTGAAACGCCATGAGACTGTGCTGAAGCCGGAGGACGACCGCTACCTGGAACGGGTCTTTGCAGGCGGAGAACTGGATGTGGCTAAGACTCGGAAAGCTGTGTTCGATTTCTTTGGTGGGATCGGTACAGTCGTTGATTACTGTGCCGCAGCTAAAAAATCGCTCACACCCCGTAAAGAATTTCTGGAACAGCTGCAGGGACAGTACGGCCTGAAAGCTGCTGCTGCAGACTGGGTGCTAAATAGCGTGATAAGCATGGGCATGAGCCTGAACCCGGATGCAAAGGCTGTAGATAATCTAAGGACGAATTTTGAACAGCAGGGAGGTCGTGTGCTGTGAGGCGAGAAATCTCAGAAGCGAAACCGATGGAAGCAAAAACGCACATTGGGTTGGATGATGTCGTCAAACGGTCATTTGAGCGTCTACAGAAAGGCGTGACAGAAAAGGCAGAAGAAAAACTGGATGCTGCTACGGAAAAGTCATTTGCAGAGCTAGAAAAAGAGCTGGAATACAAAAATAACGATGATGGAATGCCGTACCGTATGGAGCAGGATCTTTTGTCGGATGCAGAGTATAAAAGAAACGGATATGAGTACACTACCGATCACCTTGGAAGGCTGTTTACAGCCGAAGGAGACCTGCATCTGAAAGAGCATGATGGTCGTCTGCAAATTAAAGACAGCATCCATGACATTGGAAAAGGATATGAAAAAAGTACCGATGATCGAGGTCATGCAATTGCAGATCGCTTTGATGGGGCAAACGATTTGGAAAATCTCATTCCGCAGGATTCTGGACTAAATCGGAACGAATTCAAAAATTTTGAGAATAAACTGGCACAGGAAGTGGAAGCTGGGAAAAAAGTCAATCTGAAATTGGAGATGCATTATCCGGGAGACTCCTTCCGCCCGGATGCCATTACTGCTGTGACAACGATTGACGGAAAGCAGGAAGTTAAAGTATTTCTGAACGATTAGTATTTATAAGTCCACTGCACTTTCAAGTTATTACAATCTCGGTCGATTGCACATACAATACAAGTATCACTTCACAAAACGGAGGGTACTTGTACTATGGTGGACTACGCCGACATCGGAAAACGTATTCGTGCCTGCCGCCTTGCAAAGGGCATGACGCAGGAGCAGCTGGCCAATGAGGTCGGCGTGGTAGTTACGCACATCAGCCATATCGAGACGGGCAACTCGGTGCCCAGCCTGAAAACGCTGATCGACATCATCAACGCACTGGACTGCTCCGCAGACGAGCTGCTGTGCATCGAGATCAAAAAAGCAAAGCCGGTGTTCGACAGCTGGATGACCGAACAGCTTGCAGATTGCTCTGCCGATGAGGCAAAGATCATCAAAGAAACGGTGGTCAGTCTGAAAAAATCGCTCCGAAAAGTGTACGGAAAGTCCTCTAAATACAGATATGACTAAAATTTCAAAAACTAAATGTCAGTTGATAGGTATTGAGTGTCTGAAAGAACACCAATAAACAGAATGAACCGCCTCGGTTTCCATAGTAGGAAGCCGGGGCGGTTTTTTATACAAAAAAGAGATCGTTTTTTATAGCTTTGATGAATTGGCGCAGAGTCATTGACAGCAGAAGGGCAGAAGCGTATCTTTGGAACAGAAGGCAGAACAGGGCCATAAATAGCAGTTTTCTTTACCTTGCAAGGACACTTTCGTTTTGATGAGGCACGACCCGGTGTGCCGCTTTTTTCATTTGCGGAGATAAAATGCAAAAAGTACGGATTATAGTACACATTATCCGCTATGCTCGGTACACGGAAAGCACACACCGGAAAAGGAGCAAAAATGCGCTGGACGTTGAATAAAACAAGGCGTTTGGCCGGTAAAACGGACCCGGAGAATACCAGCCTGTGGCTGCCGCTCTGGATGCACCTGTGGGATACGGCGGGCATCATGGAGCGGCTGGTCCGGCAGTGGCTCCCGGAAAGTGCAAAACAGGCCATGGGCTTTGAGTGCGAGGAAGCGTTGCTCGCGCATGCCCGGTTTCTGGGCGGGATCCATGATATAGGCAAGGCTACGGTAGCCTTTCAGGCAAATATCCTGCGCACTCTGCCGGAGGCGCGGCAGCGGCTGGAAATGTTGACGCCGCTGGACTGTCCTGAACAGAACCGCCGGGAGTCGCCGCATGCCCGGGCGGGAGAGGCAATCCTGCTGTGGGATGATTGTCCCGGCGGGCTAGCCTCCATTGTGGGAGCGCATCACGGCAGGCCACAGAGCTGCGCGGCGGTCGATGATCAGTTAGAGGGTTGGGAGAGCAACTACTACCCCAAGGGACAAAAAAAGGTCTGGCAGGGCTTTTGGACAGAACTGCTCATGACTGTTTTGCAGGACTGCGGCTTTGATGATACGACGGAACTGTACGACCTGGACCCGCAGGAGGAAGTGCTTCTGACCGGACTTCTGATCATGGCAGACTGGATCGCCAGCAATACGGAATACTTCCCCCTGATCCCGGTAGAGGAGCTGGGCAGCATGCAGGATTACCCGGCGCGGGTGGACAGGGCTTGGGAAAAGCTGGCCCTGCCCTTCCCGTGGGAGGCACAGCCGGGCATCGCAGACCCGCAGGAGTTTGCGGTGCGGTTCGGCTTTGCGCCCAATGCGGTGCAGAGGGCTGTTCTGGAGGCTGCAGATACCGCAGCGGAACCGGGTATCCTGATCTTGGAAGCACAGATGAGCGTGGGCAAAACCGAGGCGGCGCTGGCCGCTGCGGAGATCATGGCCAGCCGGTTCGGGCTGGGCGGTGTCTTTTTCGGGCTGCCCACACAGGCCACGGCAAACGGCATCTTTCCCCGGCTGCTTGGCTGGGCAGACACGCAGTCTGAGAAGACGCTGCCGCAGGCTATAAAGCTGGCGCACGGCATGGCAGAACTGAACGAGTGCTATTTGCGGTTACAGGGGCGCGGGGTGCAGCTGGAGGAAGATGCGCAGGAAGAGCATCGGGTACAGGTACACCAGTGGTTTCGAGGAAACAAACAGGTACTGCTGGCAAACTTCGTGATTGGCACAGTGGATCAGCTGCTGCTGGCGGCACTTGCCCAGAAGCACGTTATGCTGCGGCATCTGGGACTTGCGGGCAAGGTGGTCATTATTGATGAGTGCCACGCCTACGATACCTACATGAACTGCTATCTGGACCGGACACTGGAATGGCTGGGCTGGTATAAGGTGCCGGTCATTCTGCTTTCGGCCACCCTGCCCGCCCGGCGGCGCACAGAGCTGGTCGAGGCCTACCAGCAGAAAAAGGCTGCCCCGGACGCCCCATGGGAAACCAGCTGCGGCTATCCGCTGCTGACATGGACGGATGGCGCAGAGGTAAAGCAAACGGCCATCCCATCGGACGCACCCGGTCAAACGGTGCAGCTGACCACGCTCACAGAGCCGGAGCTGCCCGCGCTGCTGCGCCGGAAACTGGTCGAGGGCGGCTGCGCGGGGGTGATCGTAAACACGGTCAAAAAAGCGCAGAAGATCGCACAGCTGCTGCGGGAAAGCCTGCCGGACAAAGAGGTGCAGCTGTTCCATGCGCAGTTCCTGATGCCGGACCGTGCGGCGCGGGAAAACCAGCTGATGGCACGCATTGGCAAGGGCTCTGCACCGGAGTGCCGGAACGACCTGATCGTGGTGGGCACGCAGGTGATGGAGCAGTCGCTGGACATTGATCTGGACGTTCTTGTCACAGAGCTTTGCCCCATGGATCTGCTGCTGCAGCGCATTGGACGGCTGCACCGCCACTACCGCAGCCGCCCCGCTCCGTTGCAGCAGGCCTGCTGCGCGGTGCTGGACACCGGGGAAGATGCCTTTGACGCGGGCAGCGAGGCGGTATATGGACAGTGGCTGCTCTGGCGCACCCGGAAGTTTCTGCCCCGGAGCATCCGGCTGCCGGAGGAGATCTCTCCGCTGGTGCAGCGGGTCTACGGCTGGGAGCGGGAAGCTCCCGGCGGGGCGCAGGGCGAGGAAATGCGCTGCATATATGAGCGGACGCAGGAGAAAAAGAAAGCACGCGCCGAAGCATACCTTGTGCCGCAGCCGGAAACGCACCGGCTGGCGCAGCTGAACACGCTGGACGACTGGATGCAGAACGAGGGCGCCTGCTCCGACCCGGCAGCGCGGGCGGCAGTGCGGGACGGCGACCCCTCGGTAGAGGTGCTGGTAATGCAGCGTCGGGCAGACGGCAGCATCCACTTTCTGCCGTGGCAGGAGGGCGGCAGTGCCGTAGCTGTCGACAGCCCGCCCCCGCCGGAAACGGCACTGAAGATCGCCCGGCAGAAGCTGCGGCTCCCGGCGGTGTTCGGCAAGGCGTGGAAGGTGGACGGGGTCATCCGGGAGTTGGAAGCGGATAACCGCAGCCGTCTTGCGGCGTGGCAGCTGTCGCCGCTGCTGCACGGAGAACTGATCCTGCTGCTGGATGAAAACCTGACTGCCCGGCTTGCGGGCATGGAACTTTGTTATGACCGTGAAAACGGCCTGTATTACCAAAAGGAGGAGACGGATGAAGGAAATTGAATTCAACCTGCTGACCGAACCGTGGATACGGGTGCGGCTGCGGGACAACACGGTGCGGGAGGTGTCCCTGACCGAGGCGCTGGTGTCGGCGCAGGATTATGTGAACCTTGCGGGCGAGATGCCCACCCAGAACGCCGCCGTGCTGCGGCTGCTGCTGGCGGTGCTGTTCACCGTGTTCTCCCGGGTGGATGCAAAGGGAGAGCCCTGCCCGCTGATGCAGAGCGATGATGCACTGGAGCGCTGGAGCGCGCTGTGGCAGCTTGGGCATTTTCCGGCGGCGCCTGTCCGGGATTATCTGGAGCAGTGGAAGGACCGGTTTTGGCTGTTCCATCCGACACACCCCTTCTGGCAGGTGCCGCAGGCAAAGATCGGCACGGAATACGGTGCGGCCAAACTCAACGGTGAAATGTCGGAAAGCAGCAATAAACTCCGGCTCTTTCCGCTGTATGCGGGGCAGAGCAAGGATCAGCTGAGCTATCCGCAGGCGGCGCGGTGGCTGCTATGCGTGAACGGCTATGATGACACCTCCGCAAAGCCAAAAGGAAAGGGACTTCCGTCCGTAGGAGCCGGGTGGCTGGGCAAGATCGGTTTTATTCAGGCACAGGGCGATAATCTGTACGAGACCCTGATGCTGAACCTGACACTGCTGCGCGACGGCCGGGAATGCTGGGGCGAAAGCAAGCCCTGTTGGGAATTGGAAGCACCAAAGAGCGCGGAACGGACAGAAATTTGCTGCCCGGATAACCCGGCACAGCTGCTCACCCTGCAATCCAGAAGGCTGTTGCTGCACAGGACAGGGGAGAATGTGGATGGGTTCTGTCTGCTGGGAGGAGATTTCTTCCCTTTGGACTTCTTACAGCCGGTGTTCAGCTTCCAGCGGTAGGAGTAATCGGCAATGGGGTGATCACTTCAACGAACTGGTCAATCAATTCGGGAGCAAGACGGGTTCCGTGTACATCGAACTTCTGAAAAAGAGTATATCTCAACAGCCCTGTATTTGATTTCGATACCAAATACAGGGCTGTTTCTTTGATTTTAATACTATATTTTGTACTTTCTTCGAATATCTTGACACCGTACCTTGTGGCTTGTCGCTTATTTGTCGCTTAAATCTGCAATAAGACACTGTATTTGTATTATTGTACCTGAAAGGTAAGGTCAGGCTATGGACAAGTACATTTTGGAACGGGATGGACAGTTAGACTTTTATAAGGTCTTTTTGCCCCGTGTCAATCCCGCTTTAGATATTGATGAAATACTTGCAGACAATAACGATGGGGTTATCAACGGAAACTTGCTTGAATTCAAGTTGCACGTTACCGATTTGAACGCCGTTCTTTTCCAATGTATTAAATACCTGTCTGCCTTGCGCGTCAAAGGCAAGCCCGTTCCGGCGAATATTTTGATTATCGATGTAAACGCCGCCACGCTTTGGCTGTACCGCTCCGCGCCGTATTTGTCGGATATTGAAAAGCTGTATTTCGGCGGCGCATCAAAGGACAATAGTGGATTTATCGGTTGCAACGCTGAAACAGTGTTGCACTTTGATAAACCGCTTGACGTGGAAAGCATTGTTACCCTGCTCAAAGAATGCAACTATACAAAGATACACATTGATGAAAATTGCATTGTTGGGTGGGCTATGTCCTTTTACAAAGCAGTACCAATGGCGCGGAAAGAAGATTTCCTTGGTGATGATACAGGCAAGCACAAAACAATCGGGGAAATTAGAAAACCCGTTCATTTTAAACGGTACATTTACCCTTATACCGGGCAAACAAATGTCAAATTTAATTATTTGATGGATAAGCTAAATGACACGCTTCAGAAAAAGAACTTGGGGGCATTTTACACGCACAAGCTGTATGCCGAAAAGTCCCTTGAATTGGTGCGGGCTGCAATCGCCCGTGTTCCCACCGGAAATGACTATATCATTCTTGACAGGTGCGCCGGAACAGGAAACCTTGAAGCAGGTTTGACAGACGAGGAACTTTCACATTGTGTTGTTTCAACAGTAGAATATTATGAGTACAAGGTACTTCAAGAATTGTTAGGGGCAAAGGTTCGGCACATTATCCCGCCTATTGAAATGACAGACACATTTAACGCCGGGCTAGTTTCGGGCGCAGACGCTTTAAGCAAAGAATATATAGAAAATCCGGTCATAAAGCAATACATTGCCAACCCACAATGCACGATTATATTGTTTGAAAATCCACCGTATGCAGAAACAACTTCTGCCGAACACCAACGACAGGGACAAAGCAAAAAATCATCTACTTGGAAACAAAGCTATGTAGTAACTGAAATGAAAAAAGAAGTCAAAGGAACAGCGTCCAACGATTTAGGAAACGTTTTCATTTGGTCTGGTTTTAAATATTATTTGCGGCAACCAACAGATAGCTATATAGTGTATTCTCCTGTCAAGTATTGGAAAGCGCAACATTTAATTGACAGGAAATTTGTCAAAGGATTTGCATACAATCGCCGCCATTTTCACACTAATATTGACGCTTGCATTATGTGCGCATATTGGCAAAATATAGCTGACAGCAGAAAGGAAATTGAAATAGCGGCTTATGATATAGACGATAACACAGGCACGTTGGTTTCGTGTGGACTGCTCCCTGTAAAACAGGTCTTTACAACATACAGCAAAATATATTATGACAAACGCCCTATACCAGATGAGCAGCGGACGGGTATTCTTGCAGGGTTAAATGGTCTTGAAAAGGTAGGCGGCAAACAACGAAACAAGCCCGCAACCGCACCCGATATAATGGGATATATGGTCGCACACAGTTCGGGATTTGATAACCCAGACTTGGATTCTAGCCTTTTGATAGCGGCTCGCTATGATGGAAACGGCTTTTTCCTGCGTAAAGATAACTATCTTGAAAAACTTCCTATGTTTTGCGCTTCACGCTATATTACATATAACAGAGCATGGACGGAACGTGCCCGCATTATGAAGTCGGCGGACGGCGCGGACAGATACAATGCGGACGTTGCAAGTGGTAAACTTGCGCAATTCCTCTTGAAATGCCTGCTTTTCACCTGTACAGAAATGCAGAACCATATGCGCACATTCACGGGGAGCGATGGGCGGTTTTATCGCGATGAACTTTGCCTTGACGGTACAAACGGAAAAACAATCGCCCTGCGCGATATAAAGGGGCTTATCCCCGGTGATAGGGAAAAGGCTATTTTGAATCAATGGGAAACGGTTCTGCAATGGGCAAAGAAAGCAGAAAATTATAGCCCTTCTTTGACATATGGTGTATATCAGATTTACGCTGAACTGGATACATCGCACGTTGACGAAACGACGGGCAATACAATTTGGGATAACGTGGAATTGCATACTGCTCTTGCGGGCTTGAAAACGCTTGTCAAAGACTATTACAATTCTGAAATCGTCCCAGTGCTTTTTGAATATGAGTTTATAAAATAACAAAAACGGCGGCAGGCTTTTGGAGTTTGCCGCCATTTCATTTGTTTTTTCGCTTGCAATACAGCTTCAAGTCTGCCTTGTAGCCCTCGAACGGGTCGATGTGAACAATATCGTACTGCACGCCCCGGAACAGTATCATGTGGCTTGTGGTAAGGTTAGCCCGGTAGCCGATTTGAAACAGCGCAAACAAAAAGCAGACAGTGTCGTGGAAAGGAGGAGGAAAGCGACACTGCCTGCTGTATAGGAACCCCTGAACATTGCGGCTTGATCAGGAGGGATTTGGTAGTCTGTCCGCCGTTCTGGCTATTGCCTCGCATAGAAACGGGAGACAGTTTTTTATGGGCCTGCTGTGCGCCGCTGCTGCGGCCGCACCCGCAGGGAAATGTGCCTGCATGGGCTTTTGCGGGGAGAACCTTTCGGAGGTTATGGGGGATGTCCGTTCCGTTCTCCCTGAGTGCACCCTTATTATGCCAGACAATCGTGGCAATTCTTTGTGGTAAATTTGAACAGTTTGCAAATAAACGCCCTGCCCATGAAAAAAGACTGCTGAAAAGTCCGCGCTTCTCAGCAGTCTGAATCTGTAATTTTTTTGCGTTACACCCCAAAGAACTCCTTGGCGATGTCGGCGCTGCGCTTAGCGTCCTTGGCGTACCAGTCTGCGCCGATCTTCTCGGCGTATTCCGGGGTCAGCACGGCACCGCCCACCATGATCTTGCAGTCGAGCTTAGCGGCGTGCAGGGCGGCGATGGTCTCCTCCATGCTTTTCAGGGTGGTGGTCATCAGGGCCGAAAGACCTACCAGATGCACGTCCTTTTCCCGCACGGTGTCCACCACCGTCTCCACCGGTACGTCCCGGCCAAGGTCCAGCACCTCAAAGCCGTAGTTTTCCAGAATGACCCGGACGATGTTCTTGCCAATGTCGTGCACATCGCCCTTGACGGTGGCAAGGACGATACGCCCCTTGCTGGCGCTGCCCTCGCCCTTTTGGGCAATGGCAGTTTTGATCTCCTCAAAGGCGCTCTGGGCGGCGCTGGCAGCCTGCAGCAGCTGCGGCAGGAACAGGGTGCCTTTTTCGTACTTGGCACCCACGATGTCCAAAGCGGGGATCAAGGCTTCGTCCACCACTTCCAGCGGCTGCTTTTCTGCCAGCAGGGCGCGGGTATGGGCGGCGGCGTCACCCTTCAAGCCCTTTTCCACCGCTTTCATCAGGGCGGCGTAGGGACCGGTGAGTTCTGCTTCGGCAGCACTGGCGGCAGGCGCGGCTTTTGCAGCCTGTGCCAGCGCGGTGCTGGCGGGCACGCGGTCGGCAAAGCGCTCTATGTACTTTGTGCTCTGCTTGTCCCGGTTGGTCAGCACGTTGTAGGCGTACACCGCCGCCATCATCTCCTCACTGGAGGGGTTCATGATGGCAAGGTCCAGCCCTGCGTACATGGCCATGGTCAAAAAGGTGGTGTTCAGGTAGGTGCGGCAGGGCAGACCAAAGCTGATGTTGGACACGCCCAGCACGGTGCGCACTCCCAGCTCCTTTTTGCAGGCTTCCAGCGCCTGTACCGTGGCCAGCACATCTTCCTGCTGGGCGCTGGCGGTCAGGGTAAGGCAGTCGATGTAGATATCCTCCCGGGGAATGCCTGCTGCCAGCGCCGCTTCGGTGATGCGGCGGGCAATGGCCACACGGTCTGCGGCTTTGGGCTGGATGCCTTTTTCGTCGATGGCCAGACCCACGATGGCGGCACCGTACTTCTTGCACAGCGGCAGGATGGCGGCAAGCTTTTCCGGCTCGCCGTTGGTGGAGTTGACGATGGGCTTGCCGTTGTATACCCGCAGACCCCGCGCCAGCGCTTCCACGTTGGAGGAGTCCAGCTGCAGGGGCAGGCTGGTCACGCTTTGCAGCGCCTTGACCACCTGCTCCATCAGCACCGGCTCGTCCACGCCGGGTGCGCCCACGTTCACGTCCAGGATCTGCGCCCCGGCTTCTGCCTGACTGACGGCCTGTTCCAGCACATAGTTCATGTCGCCTTCCCGCAATGCCTGCTGGAAGCGCTTTTTGCCGGTGGGGTTGATACGCTCGCCCACCACCGTGATGCCGTCTACCGTGACCGTGTCCACCGGGGTGCACAGCACCGAGGGCATCCGGTGCGCGGGACGCCCCGGGGTGCAGCCTGCAAAGGTGCCGTTGAGCAGCTTGATGAACTCCGGGGTGGTGCCGCAGCAGCCGCCGGCAGCAAACAGGTGCAGCTCCCGGTAGGGCTTCATCTGCAAGGCGAACAGCTGCGGGGTGATGTCGTAGCCGCTGCCGTCTGCCCGGGGCAGACCGGCGTTGGGCTTGACGAACACCGGGAAGTTGCCGGGCACGGCCTCGGCCAGTCGCTTTGCCATGGGGAAGATCTCTTTGGGTCCCAGCGAGCAGTTGATGCCCACGGCGTCTGCCCCCAAGCCCCGGGCGGTGGCGGCAAAGCTTTCCACTGTGCAGCCGGTAAAGGTGCGCCCGCCCGCTTCAAAGCTCATGCTTGCCAGAATGGGCAGATGAGTATTCTCCTTGGCAGCCAGCAGGGCAGCTTTCAGCTCATATAGGTCGGTGTAGGTCTCAAAAAAGATCAGGTCTGCCCCGGCGGCTTCGCCTGCCTTGACGATGCGGGCATACTCGGCCACGGCGTCCTCAAAGGCCAGCGTTCCGCTGGGCTCCAGCAGCTCGCCCAGCGGGCCCACGTCCAGCGCGGTCAGCGCACCGTAGGGCGCGCAGGCGCGCTTGCAGTTTTCAATGCCTGCGGTGATGACCTGCTCCAGCGTGTAGGCGCTGCCCGCTAGCTTGTGGGCAGAAGCGCCGAAGGTGTTGGCGTTGACGATGCGGCTGCCCGCCGCAGCGTACTGCCCGTGGATGCCCTCAATGAGCGCCGGGTCGGTGATATTCAGTTCCTCCGGGCGTGCGCCCAGCTTGAGCCCGGCAGCTTGCAGCATGGTGCCCATGCCGCCGTCCAGCAGGATGGTATTGCTCTGCTTGAAAAGTTCATTCACTTGCACAGGTCTTTCCCCTCTTTCTGTATTCGCAGCGGGTGCGCAGCACACAATGGCCGCACCCGGCCAGTTGTCCTTTTACCGGGTGGTCGCTGACCCCCAGCAGGGCAGTCACGCTCTTGCGCGGGGTCATCAGGTTGGTGTCGGTGACACACAGCCCGGCCTTGCGCACGGTGTCCAGTGCCGCTGCCACCATCGGCTGCACCGCGATGTCCCAATCGCCGTAGCCGGGCGAAAAGCGCCCGGTCAGATACTTTCCCTCCGTGGCCGCCCACTGGCGCAGCTGCGCCTCGGCGGCATCGGCGGCCTGCTCGGCCAGTGCGCTGCCCAAGGCATCGGAGGCTACCCCGGCGGCAATATCGCCCACGCCTGCCCGGCGGATCTGGGCATCCACCCCGGGGCCCAGCGTCACTGCCAGCAGAATGGCCTGCCCGCAGCCGGTCAGATGCTTGTGCACGTCCTCGCCGGGCAGAAGCCCGGCCTCGGTCAGGGCGGGGGTGTCTGCCAGCAGCCACACCGCCCGGGGCATCGCCGCCGCCAGCAGCGGCACGGCGCACTTTTTCAGCAGAGCCAGCGTGGCAGCGTCCGGCTCGCCGTGCGCGCCGAAATACCGCGCCGCCTGTACAAGATCTACGGCCTGCGGTTTTTCTATCGCCAGCGGGCGGGGCACACCGATCGCCATGGACTACACCTCCTTACTTCGCTCGAATAAAGTACTATTCAGTATACCGCACTTGTGGGCTTTTATCAATCCCGCAAAAGGGGAGGAAATAGAAAAAGGCTGCTCTGTTTTTGGAAAACGGTCTTGCAGTGTGCGCAGTTTTTGCACACATTCGGATTTTTACCGGCAGTTTCACAAGCAAAACAAAAACGCACGCTGATCCTTACCGAATCAACGTGCGTTTGCAGTATCGGAGTGGCGAGACTCGAACTCGCGGCCTCCTGCTCCCAAAGCAGGCGCGCTAC
>OGJF01000384.1_pt1 | contig 19897 bp, 17 predicted proteins | sample 1572001 | NCBI WGS metagenome assembly OGJF01 (sample SAMEA2582113, study PRJEB24529) | metagenome | biome: Human gut stool | place: China | collected 2011
CGCTCTTTATTTGATGATTTTTAAACTATCGCGATTTTATCGCACCAGTAGTATTGCGCAAATATACAGTTGGGAAAATCGGCGGTGGTGGGGCGATTTTTTTAAATGCCGCACTGAAATAAAAAGCGTGCGCGAGCGTTAATATTATGTATGAAGTGCCGGACGGCGACATATTGGACGGTTGTGGTGGCAGTGTTGTGCTCCGTGTTGCTGTCGTGCAGCACGAAGAAAAACACCGCCGGCTCCCGTTTTATGCAGTCGTTCACCACCCGCTACAACGTTTATTTCAACGGAGAGCAGCACTATAAGGAGCAGTTGAAGAAGATGGAGGAGGAATATGAGGACGACTATTCCGACTTTGTCTATGTGCATCCCGCCGAGTCGTTTGCCGACGACAAAGCAACGCATCCGTCGGTGAGTTTCGACCGCACAATCGAGAAGATGCAGAAAGCCATCGCCCTCCATTCCATCCAGAAGAAACCGAAGAAGGACCGCAGCAAGATGCGCGACCCGAAATATCGTGATTATCTGAAGCGTAACGAGTACAACCCGTTTCTCCACAATGCGTGGCGGCTGATGGGCGAGGCGCAGTATCTGAAAGGCGACTTCTCCGCGGCGGCGGCTACGTTTATGTATGTGGAGCGCTATTTCCCGTGGCTTCCGAAACTCGTCACAGAGGCGAAGATATGGCAGTTGCGCAGCTACTGCGCGCTGGGATGGACAAACGAGGCTGAGAACGTGTTGTCGCGGCTGAAGCAGGACGAGCTTGTGAACAAGCGGCTGCGCACGATGTATAACACGGCTTATGCCGACTTCCTCGTGAAGACGCGCCAATACGACAAGGCGGCGCCTGTGCTGCTTGCGGCGTACAAAGACACTGGCGGCGCACAGAAGACGCGTCTGGCATTTTTGCTCGGTCAGGTTTATGAGGCCAACGGTGACAAGGCAGCCGCCTACCGTATGTTCAAGTCGGTGGCTGGAGCATCGAGCGCCACCTACCGCACGCAGTTCAACGCCCGCATCAAGCAGAGCGAGGTCTACACCGGACAGAACATCAATTCAGAGGTAAGATCGTTGCAGCGCATGGCGCGGTTGGACCGCAACAAAGAATACCTCGACCAGATATACTATGCCATAGGCAATCTCTACCTGTCGCGCCGCGACACGGCAAACGCCATAAAAAACTATGTGCTTGCCAATGAGAAAAGCACGCGCAACGGCATCGACAAGGCTATAAACCAGATTACGCTCGGCGGACTCTATTTCGACCGCTATGAATATGACAAGGCGCAGCCTTGCTATTCTGAGGGCGTGGCGCAGCTGCCGGAGGACTATCAGAATTATGCGATGCTGAAGAAGCGCAGCGACGTGCTCGACGAACTGGCTGTCTACTCGCAGAATGTCACGCTGCAGGATTCGTTGCTGGCGCTTTCAAAACTGTCGCCGGAGGAGCAGAAGAAGGTGGCTGACCGATTGGTGAAAGAGTTGAAAGACAAGGAGAAGAAAGCTGCTGAGGAGGCTGCGCTGCAGGCGCTTGCGTCGCGGCCCGACGCTGCCGGAAGCCAGCTGAAGAGCAACACGCAGAACTATACGCTCAACACCGACAAGTCGTGGTATTTCTACAACACTGCCACTAAAAATGCCGGCAAGACGGAGTTTCAGCGCCGCTGGGGTAGCCGTAAGCTGGAAGACGACTGGCGTCGCGCCAACAAGACCACATTCTCTGTCGGCGACTTCAATTCGGAGGCAGACTATGGTGACGACAAGCAGAAAGAGATGGTCGACTCGCTCGGCAATCCGCTAAGCGACGAGGAGATTGCCGCCCGTAAGAAAAACGAGGAGCAGCTGGCGCATGAGCAGGATCCGCACTTCCCGGAATACTATCTGGTGCAGATTCCAAAAACGGAGGAGGAAATACAGAACTCTCACAACATCGTGCAGGAGGGACTGTTTAATATGGGCATAATCCTGAAGGACAAACTTGAGGATGTGAATGCCGCCGAAGCCGCGTTCAACGAGCTGCTGACCCGCTATCCCGACAATGTGTATCGCCTTGACATATATTATAATATGTATCTGATGTATGTGCGCTACGGATATGCCGACAAGGCAGAGACATGCCGGCAGAAGATTCTTGCCGACTTTGCCGACACGAAATATGGTATGGCTCTCGCCGACCCGAATTATATCGAAAACCTGCGCAACATGGAGAGCGAGCAGGAGCGGATGTATGAGAAGACGTATGCCGACTATCTTGCAAACCGCAACGCAGCGGTGCATGAGGGGTATCAGGGGATTATGAACCGATATCCGTTGTCGAAAATTATGCCTAAGTTCATGCTTCTCGACGCACTCTCCTACCTCTCGGAGAAGAAATACGACCGTTTCCAGGAAACGCTCAAGGAATTGCTTGTGCGCTATCCCGACACCGACATCACACCGCTTGCCTCATCGATTCTGAAAGATCTTGCCAAAGGCAGAAAACCGAATTCGGGAGCCGGAGGCAACGTGCGTGGCATGATTTGGTCGATACGGCTCACAAACGACACTGCGGCGGTCAACTCCACGACGGAGTATACGCCGTTTGACACGTCGCGCGAGGGTCCGCACATCTGTCTGCTCACGTATCCTGTCGACAGCGTGTCGTCAAACCGTCTGCTCTTCGACGTGGCACGCCATAACTTCTCGAACTATGCCGTGCGCGATTTCGACATCGACCGTCAGACGTATGGACAACTCGGAATAATCATAATCAAGGGATTCACCAGCTACGCCGACCTTGAGGACTACAGCCGTCAACTGTTTGCCGACCGTCAGGTTGTCATTCCGCGTCAGGTGCGCCCTGTGTTTATCAGTGAAAAGAATTTCGACCTGCTGCTCAAGGAGGGACGCTCGTTCTCCGACTACTTCCTCTTCCTTCAGGAGCAGAGCGACGATGCTGTGGAGGCACCGCTGATGGAGTGAAAAAAACGACAAGAATATGGACTATCTGCCAACCGACCCCGCAATACTTGTGTCAACAATCAATATGCTGCTGCGCGACGAGGAGTTTGACTCGCTCGAACAGATCTGCTATGCCTACAACCGCGACCCGGAGCAGCTGAAGGCGTATCTTCTCAGTCATGGCTACGTCTACAGCGTGGAGCAGCGTCAAATGCGTCCGGAGGGTTACGACCGATGATTACGCGCGCCGGTATCGAGACCGCCTATTGCTTCCTGCACCAGAAGGAGCGTGTCTATGCCCATTCGACAATGGACTGGCAGCGCGACGACATCGAGTATGCCATTTCCTCGTTTGCCGACGACATGAATCCTGAGCTGTATTCCTTGCTGGCAGACGGCCGCACAGACTTTCTGCGTTCGCACGCCACGTTTCATGCCGATATGCTCCACGCTCTCGACATCCTTGAAAAGATGCTCTGAACGATGATTCTTTTGAGGAAAATCAGTAACTTTGCCGTATGAAGTATTGGATGATAAAGGACGGAAATAGCGAAGGCCCGTTCAGCCTTGAGGAATTGACCGCGCATGGACTTGCGGCGGAAACGAAGGTGTGGCGCCAAGGGCTGCCGCAATGGACAGAGGCAAGACTCGTGCCTGAGTTCGCGCAAATCTTTGGTGTAAAGGTCGTTGAGAAGCATCGGGCGGCTGATGACGCCGTGCGCCATTGCCCCACGCATCTGCGTGCCGCTGTTGTCACGACGGTAATCATCGCTTTGTCGTTTTTCAATGTGTTCGCGCCGCTCTCGCTGCTCGGCAGTCCGTTTTTCTATATGCTGCTTCCGCTGTCATGGATGTCGATACGCTCAGCCGTTACTGCACGCCGCATGCTGCGCGCCGGCAACATTGAGGCGGCGATGAAACGCACCGACCGCACCGTGCTTCTCATCACGCTCAACGCAGTGGTAGCCATCACCCTTTTCCCTTTCCATGTCGTGGCTGAAATATTTTGGTAGGTCATTTAAATTGTTTGTTTGGTCGGAGCATTCTTATCCAAGAGCTATAGGACTCCGCTATCTGACAATCACTTTGCGGACATGAGAGCTGGCACGTACAATGTAAATCCCAGCCGAAGGCATCGCGATTTCGTGATCAGCACCCGAATACACAATTTGTCCGCATGCATTAACCACTTCAACACTCTCTTTTTCATCAATTCCAGCAATTCTAACCATGCGGCCGTCAACCGTCACTTTCATTTCATCTGACGAAATGTCCGCCACGCTGTCGGAACTCTTAACAAGGAATCTGTACCAGAACGGATGGTTCATATAATTCATCTCCGAGCCTTTGGGCACGATGATGAAGTAGTCGTCATCATAAGCGTGTTTCTGCATTTCGGCAAGAGTATTGTCTAAATCATTAACATCTGGAGGCGTCGTTGACTCAAACTCTATTCGCTTTAAGTTTATCGCATTTGGAAATAGATATGTTACGTCGTTTACATCTTGTTTGATAACTACTTTGGTCAATTCCGGATATTCAAGCAACAGACTGTTTTTATCAAAAATTGGAGCGTCGACCACCAATGTTCTGGATGATTGGACATCAGAGGTTGCAAACATAATACATTCCTGTTTCTCGTAATTATATCTAAAGCTATATATAAAGCCATTCTCTCCTTTTCTAAGGTATGGATTGTCATCTGGAATCTCAATTTTTGTGTTTCTTAAATACTCGTTCAGTGCGGTGTTGCTAATTTGGGCCTCTGTCAATTTTAGATATTCAAGGCCTCCACAATGTTGGAATGCGTTGTCGTTGATATAGTAACATCTTGAAGGAGATGTATATGACGTAGTTCCGGAAGGCAGCATTAACAATCTCGACAATTGATTTGAGCCGACAAAACGATATAAGGCTCCGTCCATGGTCGCCAGTCCGTATGTCGTTGAGGCATAGTCAGGTCCATAATATCTTCTATCAACTTTTAATAACCTAGAAAAATTCAGAACATAATTATAATATCCGGTGCTATAATCAGAATGATCAAAATGTACTTCATTCACCAAATTGCAGTCATCGATATTTCCCAAGTTGGGTATGTGCACATTCTTTAAATTGGAACATTCTTTGAAATTAGCTTGTAAAAAAAAGTCTGTTGTAATCTTCACTGTCTCCAACTCCTTCATGTGTTCAAAACTTTGTGCTTTAGGTAGATGGCTGTCATCGAAATTTGGAGTATATGTCAGTGTTATTGATTTTACACCATTCGTACCACAAAAACACGTTTTAGATCCTACATTCACGTCTGTCAAATTTATTTCTGGTGGCAGTGTGCAACCCCAGAAAGCATAGTCTCCAATATATGTCAGACTGGCAGGAAATGGCGCACTAATGACATTCTTTGTTCCATAGAATGCATATTTCTCAATTCGTGTCAGATTTTCGGGAAATTTCTCAAATTTCATACTTGACCCACGAAAAGCTCGAATTCCGATGGTTGCAACGTTCTTCCAGTCCAACCCTTTCAAATTCTTACAGTCTAAGAAGGCACTATCTCCTATGCAAAACACATTCTCTGGAAAATTGCCAATCGTCTCTATCTTAGAATTATAAAATGCTTGATTGGCAAATTTCACAGACCTGGTTTTATACTGCTTTGGCAAAATGATTTCCTTTGCATCGTTATAGTAAAAAATGAATTTTTCAAAATTCGCGGTAAATGTGGCGTCAGTAAGGTCTACCCTGACCAACTTGCCGTCTCTGTTGCTAATACGGCTTACAACGAGATATGGACCATTCTGGTGTTCGTGATCTATTGGATGCCAAATGGCATCCATGCCATTCGCCATTTTCCTTATTTGCCGAACATCATCGGCATTGATCGGTCCACTTACGGTAAGGGTGTCGACTGTAGTCCAATCGCATTGCTTTGCCAATTCCTCGGCAAACGTGCCTGGCTCTGTGACATGTACTGAAACTGTTTTGGCGTATGCACCTGTAACAGTGACCAACAACAATGCTAATACTGATAAAAATGCATTTCGTTTCATATCCTTGGTTTTAATGGTTAACTATTTTTATTGAACTTGTGGCAGGAATATATATTACATCGCCATCTTCCCAACTATCCGTGTCGGGGGTTATTCTTCCAACAATCACTACGTTGACATTGTTCTGTCGAATCTCGAATCGTTTAATCTGAGGATTCGTGATTATTACGCTTCCCTTTTCATCGCTGTTCTTCCATCCAAATCCATTCACCGACACTCCATTGTCGTAAATGTATTGGGAATCACAAATCGGTATGTCGACATATTTGTATTCTGTTTTGTCAAGCCTGATGCGGAACAGTCGCAACAGATATTTCCCTGTTGCTTTGCCAAGACTTATCAGCACTCCCCTACCATTATCTTCATCTTCATCTTTATCGTTATCTTTTTTTTCGTACTTTTCGACTGTAGCCGATGAAGCTGTATGCCCGCCATCATCATTTACCCACCAATTAAAGTCGACAGACGACAGCCCAATGCCACGCTTTTTGTCGAGAAGGACTTGAGCTGAATATGAATATTCACCTGTTTCTCCTATCCATTTAACATCTCCGTTAAGCATCGCAATCGGATCAATTTGGCAGTCAGAGACGGCTGTGGCGAATGGAGCTCCAATCACGGCAAAGCCTCCACAAATGCATGACGATTGCGATAGGGCATAGGAATAATTGTTGAACTCTTCAAGTTCCGAAAATAACGAGTTATTTTTGATTTTGTAAACCTGTACTCCAAATGTCCGAGTGTCGCCAAAATTCTGTCCACTCCGATATCGATAGCAGTTGCTGATGTTCAGGATTGAAAATTCATCAATGGCAATCTCCGCATCGCAGACAAACAGAGACTCATCCTTTGAACTGTCGGTTATTGTATCTTTGAACAGAAACACATTGCCGTCCATCGTGACAACAGATTTATTGCCATAGCTGTCGGAATAAATCCTTACTGCCGGTTGATTGCCTATCCATATGTAATTGCTTCGAAGCGCAACTTGGGAACTTTTAATTTCTACGGTCTTATTTCCTTCCATATGGTTGGAAGAGAAGTCAACTGCCATACTCTTGTTTATAAGCACGTCTGCGTTCAGAATGTTTGAATTGACGCTTGCTCCACCGCAGTGGTTAAGACGCAGCCCTTTGTTGTACTTGCCTTCGTGAACGGCATTATGCTCAAACAGCACTCCATCGCCAAGGAACCCGAGGTTGAAAGCGAAAAATTGCAAATTTCCCACATATAGTGGCGGGTCGCAATAGAACGTGCAGTTGGTCACTCGCTTGTTGTCAATATATTCGTCAACATAGCGCACGGCTTGACAAAAATCATTGAAAATCACATTGTCGAAGGCGGAAGGAGCTCCCGTAAGCACACACGCCGGCAATCTGTCGATGGGTTCGTCTTGTGGAGCCGTTCTATTGATAATTCTCAAATTCTTTATCGTCGTGCACATTTGTGTGAAGCCCAGTTCCCATGTTGGGGAATTCCAGTCTTTACGCTCTTTTGGCTGTTTTCCCCATTTAATATTTATGTGAAACAGATAATTGCCATAGCGCATATCTTCCTCTTTAATTTCCTCCTCTTGATTTTTATTATCTGACGATGTGGACCATTGTATAGCGTCATAATCCATTTTAGCAATTAAAATAGTTCCGTTGACATCATCTTTGTAGATGCCAGTTTCTCCAGCTATTGTCACGCCACAACTCAAGTTTATTGGCTTGTCAAGGAAATACACGCCTCTTGGCAGAAAAACTTCACCGCAACACGTCATCTTGGCGGCACGCTCGATTGCCTCTGAGCTATCGGAGAGTTCCTGCCCAGTCGGCAGCTCTGGCGTTTCACAGTCGTAGGCTTCAGCTCCAAACCACTGTGGGTAGACGCGGTCGTTTGTCCAAAATCCCGTAACATTGACGCTTTCTTCAAACACTTTCTCTATCGGAGCTGAGAGGTGGGAAAAATTGCCGACAATATTTCCAGTTCCTATGACTATGCAGCCTGGCGAAATAATCAGTTCGCTATGCTTCCCTAACGTCAGCGAGACATCTATGTTTAATTTGCCAGCTTCAATTAATAGATGTGTGTAATCATCAAGAACGATGCCCTTGTCAACCATAACCGTTACATTGTTAACAATCGAAACAATCAATTCAGTCGAATCCTGATGCCTAATTTATGACAATTTGCTTGAAAGATTGCAATTCTCAGAAATCATAATCCTCTTTATCTTTTTGTCTGATGTTTCTGCTTTAGCTGTTCTTTGTGTATTCATAATAAATGGCTTAATTTCCAATGACAAAGCTATTTGAATTTTTATTGTCAAGCAAGTGGATTAATAATATTTAACAGCATTTCTGCCAACCGTCGCATGCCCTTGATGCTTAAGCTCTTGCTTGTCTCAAAAGGAGTGCGTAACTTTACACTGACAAAAATCTGAATACGATGGACATAACGCTTCCGAAACGAATAGACGGGCAGCAGCCGGTGTCGCTCAACGGACGCCAGCAAATCACAGTGGTCGGAGCCAACGGCTCTGGCAAGACACGCTTCGTCAACCGGATGATTGCCGACCTTGGCAACCGTGCATTCACAATTTCCGCTCTCAAAGCCTTGTATCCGATAAAAGACGGCGACATACAGGCGCAGTCGGTCACAACGTTCTATCAGCAGGCGCTGCAGTCGGTGCAGTTTGTGAAACCCGTAGCCGAGACAGAGTTTGAGATGCTGCTGTTTATGCTGCTCAACGATGAGATGAACGATATGTTCACCTACAAGATGAACCGTATCGGCGCAGCCGCCGACATCCCGTTGCCGCGCACTAAAATCGATACCGTTGTGAGACTGTGGAAGGAAGTGTTTCCGAAAAACGATGTGCAGAGGTCGGGCGGTAAAATCAAGTTTACCAACCGTCTTGGCGACAATGCTTTCAATCCCCGCCAGCTGTCGGCGGGCGAGAAAGCCGTGTTCTTCTATATCGGCGCGACGCTGTATGCTCCGAAGGGCAGCGTGATTTTTGTTGACTCGCCTACGCTTTTCCTGCACCGCAGCATCACGCAAAGCCTTTGGACAACCATCGAGGGGCACCGCCCCGACTGCACGTTTGTCTACATGACCCACGACATTGAGTTTCCTACGTCGCGCACCGACAACGTCACGGTGTGGGTGAGAGGATGCAACATCCAGGCGGAAACGTGGGACTATGAGATAATCCGTCCGCACGAGTCGCTGAGCGACCAGCTGATAATCGACCTTATGGGCAGCCGCAAACCGGTGCTTTTTGTGGAGGGCGACAGCACCCACAGCCTTGATTTCAGGCTGTATTCGCTGATTTTCCCGGAGTACACGGTGAAGCCGATGGGAAGCTGCAACAAGGTGATAGAAACGGTGCGCTCCGTCAACGACATTCAAGGCTTCCATCATCTTGACTCGCGCGGCATCGTTGACCGCGACCGGCGCAACGCCAATGAGGTTGACTATCTGCGTCAGAAGAAGATTTATGTGCCGGATGTGGCTGAGATTGAGAATATAATGATGCTTGAGGGGGTGATACGCACCGTGGCGCGAGTGCACGGCAAGGATGATGTGAAGGCCTTTTCGCATGTGCGTGGCAACATCCTCAAACTCTTCAAGGCAGAACTGCGGCAGCAGGCGTTGATGCACACCCGGCATCAAGTGAAACGCACCATCGAGGTGGTCGTTGACCGCCGTTTTCAGAACATCAACGCCCTTGAGGACCATCTCGACCATCTTGGACAGGAGATACGTCCGCGCGCAATCTATGAGGGACTGTGCCGCGACTTCAACCGCTATGTCCAGGAGGGCGACTACCGCAGCGTGTTGCGTGTCTACAACCAGAAAACGATGCTTGTGCAGAGCAACGTGGCGCAGCTGTGCGGCTGCCAGAACAAGGATGAATATATCAAATCGATATTCACCATCCTTCAGCGCGACAATGCCGACTCCGCCGCCATCCGCGCCGCCATCAAGCAGTGTCTCGAGATTGATTAGGCGGCCGTATAGGCTGCCAACGGAAAGATAAAAGAATTTAATGGAAGAAACAATACAGAAGAAAATACTGTTCCTGCATGGATTTTTTGCCACGGGAAGTTGTGCGATGGCAAAGGCGTTGCGGGAGGCTTTCGAGGGGTCGGCAGTTGTGCTGACACCCGACCTGCCATTGCATCCCAAGGAGGCACTGAAGGAGATTCGCTCAATCATCGACCGGGAGCATCCCGACTTGCTTCTTGGCAACAGCTGCGGAGCATTCCTTGCCCAGATGCTTGCCCCTGTGGTGGGCATACCGGCCTTGCTTGGCAATCCTCATTTCAAGATGACCGAATTTTTGAAGCAGCGCGTCGGCGAGCACGAATACAAGGCGCCGAGAAGGGACGGCAATCAGCGGCTGGTCATTGACGAGGCGTTGATTGAGGAGTTTGCCGAATTGGAAGCCATACAGTTTGATTGCTGCAACCCATATTACAAAGACCGCGTATGGGGACTTTTTGGCGAGCGCGACAGCATCGCCCATTTCTGCCCGTTGTTTATGGAGCACTACAGCAATGTGTTCCGTTTCCCGGGCGGCCACACACCAACAGAGCAGGAGGTGAAGGCATGGTACGCACCGCTTGCCCAAAAGATGCTTATGGAGTGTCAGGTAAAAGAGTATCGGTATTTTCAGCACTTCAAGGGCGGAAAGTATAAGTTTTTCCATTCCGCCTTTGATTCAGAGACGCTGGAGCGCATGGTGGTTTACCAAGCCTTGTATGGACAGAAGGCATATTGGGTGCGTCCAGAAAAGATGTTTTTCGGGAAGGTTGCAAGAGACGGCCGAACTTTCAATCGGTTCACAGAGGTGGATATGTGAAAAAGGGAACGGGTATAAACACATTGCGCACCTCCCTGCGATATATTCTCGGCATCATTTATTCTTACCGACAACACGCCAATGCGCCAACCCTATGGAAAAATGTTTTGCAACATAATTAACTAAAATTAACTGGGGGGGGTAATTATTATGTTCTTGTTTGTTAATTTTGCAAATTCGAAAAACAAATTGCAAAATTATTATGAATCCATGGTTAAACATTTCACTTAGCGACACTGTCGCCGATTGCGACAAGCCAGTAATCAACAGCCTGACGACTGCTGTTAAATCAAAGATTGTGCTTGACACACTTCCTGAACCATATCACGGCGATCCTGAGGCTAAGGTCTATCTGCTTAATGGCAATCCTGGACATAGCGAAAAAGATTTGACTTTTGTGGGCTGCGGCAACGCGATTCAGGCGGCATCAGTGCTGCCAAACGGTAATAATGCTTTCTCCAACATTTATGAGAAAGAGATTTGCGAGGAGTTGTGGCATATCAACAAGGAGTTCATTTGGCTGCGTGATCCAGAAACAGTTGTGAATGCGATAGGCGAGTCCCATCCAGGCTATAAATGGTGGAAAGACCGCGTGCGAGAATTGGAGAAAGCATGCGACCGCGAGATTTCAGAGAAAGTTTTCTGTATAGAATGTTTCCCGTACCACACTGAACGCAAAATGGCGTTCAAATTGCCGTCTGACGAGTATGTCGACGATTTTATTTATCGCGCGATGGAAGAGGAGAAAGTCATAGTGCTTATGCGAAGTCGGAGAGAATGGTTTGCAAGAATCAAAGGTCTGGAGAATTACAGCAATCTGATTTTGCTTAACAGCTGCCAGAACGTCTCGCTGTCGCCTGGAAATATGACAAAGTCAGACTGGGAAAAACTTGTGAAGACGCTGAAATAAAAAAAACGACAAAAATGTTTATGAAAGACCATCGTTTCGTTTGTCGAAGCGATAGCATTAGTTTATAAGCAAAAAAGTGAAAATATAAACGAATAGAAAGGCTTGGAAAAGATGGCGTGAGGAAAAGAGCTCTTGCGCCATCTTGCAGGCTGTTAAAATAAACTAAATATATATATCATGGGAAAAAAGGATGTAGTGGTGTACAGTGAGGACTATAAGAAACTTGTTGATGCAACCGCACTTAAAGACAAATATTACGAGATTGACGAACGTGTCGAGGAAATTTGCAAAGAGGCATTCAAAGGTTGCGACAGGCTGAAAGAAATTGTCATGCCAAAGAAATTAAAAAAATTGATAGCGAGGCTTTTAGGGGTTGCACTGGCTTGGTGAAGATAACATCGTTGGCTGGAATTCCGCCAGTGTGTGATTCCGAAGTGTTTGACGGAGTCAATAAAACTAACTGCGAGTTGATTGTTCCGGAAGGATCTGTTGCCGCCTATACGCGGGCGGAAGGCTGGAATGAATTCAGCAACATAAGGGGCTTTTCGGAGTAGAGGTCACCGTGGCTGGCAAGACACGGAAGATTGTGGTAGAATAACCGCATCGCGGTTGCCTACGTTGACATTGTTTTGTGGTGGTAATCGAGGAAATCGGAATAATCCCTGATGCCGGCACTTACACATATAATTTGGAAATATTAAAAACAACTGAAAACTCTAAAAACAAATAGTAATGAAACGGAAAATTACGATTCTGACGATAGCCTTTTTGTCGTCGGTGCTAATGTGTGCCAATGCATTTGCCGCAGCAACCGGGCGTTGTGGAGATTCAATAAAATGGACTCTCGACGATTCAGGCAACCTCACGTTGTCAGGAAGTGGCGAAATGTGGAACAATGGCTATGACGATTCGCCTTTTAAGGATTATGAAATAAGAAAAGCGACAGTCAAATATGGCATTACAAGCATCGGGGATAATGCTTTCGGCGGTTGCAGCGGCTTGACTGAGCTGACATTGCCGAACAGCGTGACGAGCATCGGGGATAATGCTTTCGAAGGTTGCAGCGGCTTGACCGAACTGACATTACCGAGCAGCGTGACGAACATTGGGGTAGATGCTTTTAGCAGCAACGGTTTGGAAAAGATTACGGTAGAGAGTGGAAACAGTCGCTACGACTCCCGTGGTAATTGCAATTCAATAATTGATACAGAAACCAACACATTGATTGCTGGATGCAAAAACAGCGTCATACCTAACAGCGTGACGAGCATCGGGTGGTATGCTTTCCAGGGTTGCAGCGGCTTGACCGAACTGACATTGCCTAACAGCGTGACGAGCATTGGGTATGCTGTTTTCAAGGGTTGCAGCGGCTTGACCAAGCTGACATTGCCTGACAGCGTGAAGAGCATAGAGGGTGAAGCTTTTGAGGGTTGCAGCGGTTTGACCAAGATTACATTGCCCAACAGCGTGAAGAGCATAGGGAATTCTGCTTTCTATGGTTGTATTTATAACCATAGAACAACCAAAACTAATCAGAAATATCCGAGTGTAAATCTTTAATTACCAGCATATTCTAAAATTTAACACTTTTCGGTTGCCATTTGTCGCTTCCCAAATTTCCACATATTTTTGAGACGTATTTCTGACGTGGAGAATTTGCGGGGCTTGTTTTTTGTCACACCGTGCAGACAGTTGACAAGGGTTTACAACCGTTTACGACAAGCGACAATAACCGCCCCGATATGCGGAAACAGTCACACTGTGTAGAAAAGCGACAATGGTTGACTTCCGTTCACATCCGTTTACCATTTCAGAGATATAGGATTGAAGAAATGAACCATTAAACGATAAAACGGTATGAAAGCAACCAGAAAATGCAGTTTTTGCGGCAAGTCCTTTGTAACCCGAAGCGGTATGCAAAGATATTGCAGTGAGGCTTGTCAGGCAGAAGCCAAACGAGCCAGAGTGATGCAGAAGAACAACCTCTTCAAAGTCGCCCAACCCTTGATGGAGATACAGCATCAGGAGTATCTCACCTTTTCCAAAGCAGCCATCCTCATGGGCTGTTCCCGACAGTACATTTACAAACTTGTAGCCATCGGCAAGCTGAAAGCCTCACGCATCAGCAACCGCATGGCATTCATCCGCAGAGCCGACATCGAGCAGATGTTGGAGGGCAATCCCTATCACCGCATCCTGCCCGGCAACACCTCCACACCAAGGAAATCATCTTCATCTTCCTTACCTGCCAAAAGAGAAAAAAGGGAAAAGGAAAGCGAAGAAGTGTTGGACTTCTATTCGGGCGAGGAGGTGATGTCCCTTTTTAAGGTAAAGCAGTCATGGCTTTACACTTCCGCCAAGCGTAACCATATCCCCATCTGCCGTATCGCAGGAAAGAACTATTACAGCAAGAAGCATATTGACGAGTTTTTCGGTGTGGCAGTTGATATTAGCGAAATTACCGACTGGCTACTGACCGAGGAGGTGGAGGAACTGTTCGGCATGAAGCCGACCGCACTCCGTGCCTACACCTATCGCCATAAGATACCCACTAAAAGAGAGTACGGGCGTACCTATTACTCCAAATCACATTTGAACGAACTCCGCAGAACTGACCTTGTGAACGATGAACGCTACTATACCGTTGAGCAGGTGCAGCAAATCTATGGTCTTTCGTCAGCCAACATCTGCCATATCGTCAAGGTGAAGCACATCGAAAAGATAAAGGTGGGTGTGAAAAACCTGCTTTTGCGCTCAGATGTGGAGCGTGTCATGGCTGAAAGGAACAAATAACCGTGAAAAATCGGGATTATCGAAAATTATTTCAAAATGATGTATCGTGGAGGTATTCACGGATATTTCACGTTGTTCCTTTGCCATCGGAAACATGGATACAACTCCAAAATGTATACAACCAATTAAAACATAATTATTATGAGTAAATGCAAAACAGTTACCTTGCGTAAGCGCAAGATTAAGAACGGGACACAGTATTCACTATGCCTTGACTACTATCCCGGCTACCGTGACAATGTCACCATGAGAGTGATTACACGTGAAGCCTTAGGAATTTACATCTTCGCCAAACCTGCAAACCAGCAGGAACGGGACTTCAACGCACGCATGATGAAGAAAGCGGTCATCCTGCGCAACCAGCGCTACGAAGCCATTTTCAATGAAAACAACGGCTTTTTTGACAAGACCAAGATGAAGGGCGATTTCCTTGCCTATTTCAAAGGACTGGCTGACCGCAAGAATATCAAGTGGCAGCACGTATACAAGCATTTCCAGCGGTTCGTGAACGGCAAATGCACCTTTGAGGAGGTGGATGTGGATTTGTGCCGCAAGTTCATGGAATACCTGCTTGATGCACCCCAATCCATCCACACCAACCAAAAGCTGCACATCAACTCCGCAGCAGGCTATTGGTCAACTTTCCGTGCCGTGCTGCACACCGCCTACCGTGACAGGAAGATAAAGGAGAACCCAAACGGCTTCTTAGACCGCATCGAGTGCATTCCCACCATCAGGGAGCATTTGAGCCAAGAGGAACTGATACGGCTTGCCGAAACACCCTGTGAGGAGGAGGTCTTGAAAAAAGCTTTTCTTTTCGCCTGTCTTACGGGACTGAGAAAGAGCGACATCAGACAGCTCACGTGGCAGCAGATACAACCATACACCAACGGCAGGATGTTCGTTACCACCCGTATGCAGAAAACCAAAGAAATAGTGCATAACCCCATCAGTGATGAAGCCTATGGACTGCTGGGAGAACGGGGCGAGGGACTTATCTTTGAGGATTTCAAGGACAAGATGCTGCAAGGACCACTCCAACGGTGGCTCACGGCAGCAGGGATAACCAAGAAAATCACCTTTCACTGTACCCGCCACAGCTTCGGAAGCCTGCACGTGGAAATGGGAACGGACATGGCTGTCATCCAAGCCTATCTCGGACATAAGAACATTACCACCACACAAATCTATTCCAAGATAGCAGCGCAGCAGATGTGTCAGGTGGTGGACAAGATAACCTTGAAGCGCAAGGAGGCATAAATGTCTCACATTGACAGGTATTCAGAGGGGCGGTTATGGCTACAAGGCTATAATCGCCCCTCTATGTTTTTGGCTTGATGCCACCATTTATAAGCCCCTCAGAGTATGAAACAGAGTATGATATGATGACATTTCGTGAAATACATTGAAAAAGACCGTTCTAACCGCAAATAACGGGCAGTAATTGGGAAAAATAGCATTAACTTTGCACAAAATAATACAGGAACATTCAATCTCTCAACGAAATATGGAATCATCAATCAAGGACAAATACATCATCTTGGGCTTTGTCGGCTTCGCCATCGTCCTAATATCTTCCATTGCCACGCTGGTAATAGCGGACAGCTTCAACCAAGACAACTTTGTCAGGTGGATAGTATTCGTATGCTGTAACCTGTTGGGATGGTTGCTCTATCTCTCCTTTCAGACACTTATCTTTGATACATACGAAATCTACAAAATCAAGTTCGGCAAGAAAGAAACGATTGCCGAAGCCATAGAGGTGCAGGAAGAACTGTCACAAAATACACTTGAAGAAGCCACATCTGTGCCTGGACCTACATCAGTCCCTGAGCCTGTACCCGAATCATCCCCGACAAAAGAAGAGACACTTATCCAAACACAACCGATAGAGCTTACTATCGCCCCGGATCTTCACGAAAAGAACCGTGCCAATTACGCAAGCAGAGAGCAACGGGAAAAGGAAGAGCGCATCCGCATGGTCATGGAGTATTGCCATTATTACCTGCCTCGCATTGCCGACCAAGAAACCGTGAACCACATCTGTACTGAGGTGGACAAATGGATGAATCTTAACACTTATACCCCGAAGCCCATACAAAGACCGTTTACCAAAGACATCAACAACATTCCACTCCGTCACTTCGTATGGAATATCTCTGAGCGTTTCCTGTACAAGAGATACTACAATGGGGATAACCGTGCCAAGTTCATCAAAGCCCTTTTCCCGAAATCGTTTGCTGATACAGACTTATCAACCATCAAGAATTTCAAGGTAGAGCCGTTAAAGACGGAAATTCCCATTGATGAACCCGAAAACGGCAAACTTGATTTCCACTATCCCGAGGATTATGTGCGGAATTAGGATAATCACGACACCAACGACAACCATCCGGTAACTCATAACCGCCTGTTTTACATCGTTTCCCGAGTAATTTTACCCGTCATTTATGGCTGGGCTTAATTATTCGGGAATTATTTTGCAATGACGTGTCGTGGAGATATTCACGGATATATCATTTCAGTCCTTTGCGCCAAGTCTTACAAAAGAGACGAGTACGCGAATGGAAAAATCAATTCTTACCTTCAACGACCTCCCCGAGGTTGTCGCTCAGCTTCGAGACGAAGTGATGAGCCTGAAAAGCCTGCTCGCCGAGCAGCGCAGTGTGAACAATGCCAAAACGGTGGACACCCACGTGCCCATGTCTGTGGACGAGGCAGCAGAGTATTTAGGTATCCCTAAGGGTACGCTCTACATGAAACTGTCAGAAGGGACAATCCCTGCCACCAAGCCCGGCAAACGCTATTGCCTTTACCGTGACGAACTGGACAAGTGGCTGGAAACCGCCCGAAAGAATCCCATACCGTTGTCAGACGAGGAACTGAACAAGTCCTTATCCTCTTCCCACCGTCGCAAGCCCAACCCACGTAACTGGTGAATGATATGGAAGAGGATAAGAACTATATCAACCTGATACGTGGCGACCTCACAAAAGCATCCCAAGCGCATAACGGTATGCCCGACAGTGTAGGCATGATGAATATCAAGACGGCAAACCAAACCATTCTTGAAGCATCGTTATTGCCTACGCCCCGTGCGCTGTGGGACAGCTTTTGGTACGAGGGGGAACTCTCCTGCTTGTTTGCCGATTCCAACGTGGGCAAGTCCATCCTTGCCGTGCAGATAGCCGACCGCATCGCCCGAACCGACAATGTGCTGTATCTGGACTTTGAACTGTCCGAAAAGCAGTTCCAGCTCCGCTATACCAACGAGCATGGAGAGCTCTACACCTTTCCCGACAAAATCTATCGGGTGTCTATTGACTGCAACCAGCTTTTGGATGCCAACTTTGAGGAAGCTATCATAGGCGGCATTGAACAGATGGCTGTGCAGACCGACTGCAAGATTTTCATCATTGACAATCTTACCTACCTGTGTTGCGCCATGGAGAAAGGCGATGCCGCAGGACGGCTGATGATTCAGCTGAACAATCTCAAAAAGAGATATGCGCTCTCTATCCTTGTCCTGGCACATACGCCCAAACGCTCTTTGGATTGTCCCATCACATCCAACGACCTTGCCGGAAGCAAACGGCTCTACAATTTCTTTGACAGCGTGTTCACCATTGGAAAAAGTGCCCAAGACGGAGGGCTTCGCTATGTGAAGCAGCTTAAAGTGCGCTATGGCACGTTCTCTCATGATGCGGATAATGTAATCGTTTACGAGATTGACAAGGTGGATGCTTTCTTGCAGTTCGTGTTCAGGGGCTATTCCACGGAAAAGGAACACTTGAAAAAATTGGGCGACAATGAATCAAGCCAAAGGGATTGCCAAATTCTGCAACTCTCCCAATCGGGCAAGTCCGTCAGGGAGATAGCCTCACAGGTGAATTGTGGCAAGTCCACCGTAAACCGTATCATCCAGCGCAGCAAAGAGAGTAAAAACGCAGGTGTCCCAAGTGTCCCACTGTCCCAACCCTTAGAGTGTGGGACAATGGGACAGGATGGGACAGCCGACAATCAACCATCAAAAACGGACTAAGCTATGGGCAATTATTCATTACAGAAGTATAAAGGAACGGCAACACGGCATACCTGCCCCAAATGCGGAGACAGGCATTCTTTCGTCTATTACGTGGACGAAAATAATGTGCCGTTGCATCCATCGGTCGGCAGATGTAACCACGAAAGCGGTTGTGGGTATCACTACACTCCGAAAGAGTATTTTCAAGAGCATCCTGAACACAGAACTACCAATGATTTCTCTTTTGACAGGCAAAGAGCAGAGCAGAAGAAAGTGAAGCAGCAAAGTAAGCCGACAGCCATCGGCTATATTCCCCCTCACTATGTGGAGAAGTCGCAAAGCGAGCGTAGCAATTTCTTCCGTTTCCTCTTCACACTCCTTACTTCCTACTATGGCGACAAGGCGAAAGAGGTGTTGAAGCGGTTGTTGGAGGAATACCGTTTGGGGGCTACCCGTGACGGCTCTGTTATCTTTTGGCAGATAGACAGGACGGGCAAGGTACGCACGGGAAAGGTGATGCAGTACAATCCCGAAGACGGACACCGTATCAAGGGAGGACAGACATCGGCAGTGAACTGGATACACAGCATATTGAAAAAGCAGCGTGTGTTGGCAGAGGATTGGCAACTATCCCAATGCCTTTTCGGGGAACACTTGTTGAAAACGCATCCCGACAAGGTGGTGGTCTTGGTGGAATCCGAGAAGAGTGCCGTTATCGGTTCTGCTATCTTCCCCGATTATGTATGGCTGGCTACGGGTGGTAAGAGTCAGATGAGAGAAGAGAAACTCCGTGTACTGTCAGGGCGAACCGTGCTTCTCTTTCCCGATGCCGATGCTTATGCCGAGTGGAAACAGCGAGCCGAGAGCATGTACTTTTGTAAGGTGGTGGTTTCGGACATCATCGAAAGGAATGCCACCCCGAAACAAAAAGAAGCCCATATCGACATAGCCGATTGGATTATCTTTCAGATACGGGAGGGCAAGGTGATGAGTACAGCCAACCACTTGGTCGAGGCTGAGAGAATCCTCCAGCGGATGATAGAGAAGAATCCCGTCCTGCAAAAACTGATAGACGATTTAGACCTTGTGCTGGTCGGTGCATCTCCAATCGGCAACGATGATGAAAAACCTCCCTGACGGAGGAGAGCGGAAGCCGTAGGCTGGAGTTTGCAGACAATGGCTTGCCATTGATATAGCCCACTATAACTACACGCTCCGCTTACGTAGTTGTGGGCTCTCCCGAGGGGATTAGGGTTTTACCCTAATGACCCACTCAGGGCGTTTCTCCCCTGAGAACCCAGAGCAAAGAGTGACCCTCTCTT
>OGJF01000385.1_pt1 | contig 19889 bp, 11 predicted proteins | sample 1572001 | NCBI WGS metagenome assembly OGJF01 (sample SAMEA2582113, study PRJEB24529) | metagenome | biome: Human gut stool | place: China | collected 2011
TATGCTAGTAATGCAGGTTTAACTCAAGTTTACTTAGGTTATAATGTTATCACTGGTAATAATGATGCTGAGAAATTAGCTCAAGTAAAAAAGAATGAATTGATAGTTTCATTTTATATTTCTGATAGTTGTTATGCTCAACCTTATTTTGCTAGTGTTGATATATCGAATGGTATTGATACTATTTGTACTGTAGATATACTAAACAATAGTGGTGCTATAGTTGAAACTTATACTAAACATATGACTGGATGGAATCAAATTAATTATATAAGTCTATTACATGATGGTAATACTGGTTATGGTGTAGGAAATAATGATAGAAGATATATTAGATTTAGATTTAAACATGACCAAAAGACTACTGCTTTACGTAATACTATAGTAAATAAAATACGAATATTTTCTTTTACTAAGTATTCATTTCCTACTGATAGATTTATGGGTCATACAGGTCATATATATAACTTTGATTATAATATGAATACTTACTTCCCTAATAGCATTCTTGCTAAAGGTGGAGTTACAGCTTATCAATCTTCTGACATCCGCTTGAAGCAGGATTTGCGGAAGCTGGACTACTTGGGTATCATCAAGGCGATGGGTGGCACTTATGGCTTCGCTTGGAAGAAGGACAACACAAGGTCTATCGGTTGGATTGCCCAGCATGTATTGCACAACCCTCAGTTAAAGGACATCGTGGAGACTGACGAGAAGGGCTACTACAAGATTAACTACTGGTCTCCGAAGCTGATTGCAACGGCATTCGGTGCTATCGAGCAGGTGGGCGATGAGGTCAGCAGGTTGAAGGCTCGGGTGGTCTTCCTTGAATCAGAGGTTCTGCGATTGAGTGGAGATAAGGAAAACTGCAACAAGAAGAGATTAGATAACAAGAATATTAATTCATTAAATTAGATTAGAAAATGGAGAATTTAAAGATTAACAAGAAGAGTGAACAGACAACCGCCACTTACACCAAGGGCGGCTATCGAGTAGAAATCACCTACAATGTTGACAAGACGGGTGGCAACATCGAGAGCATCAATATGAGTATCTACGCAGATACCAATGGTAATTATCTCGGCAATGCGAACGCAAGCTCCAACGGCAGCGAGCTGACCTACAACATCAGCGGTGTTCCGCAGAGCAAGCTCAGTGAGGTATCAGCATTGATTAAGGAGGTCAATTCCGCTATCGCCGCTAATATGGCAAGCGAGGCAGTAGAGTAGGTATCGTGAGTACTAACGCAGGGTGGCTCTTATAGAGCTGCCTTGCCTAGTGTTTTAAGTTCTAAAGATTAAGCGTATGGAACGATTTATATTATAGCTTGCGAAAGTGTTCAATGTAACAGTAGAGCGAGTTGTTACTAAAGAAGTTGTAACAGAATTAGAAACTGAAGTTGAATATTAAAAAAATAAAGATTATGTCTTACAATAGTGAAACTGGAATTATTAGTGCTCCTGTTAGCATTGATGATGTTAAACAAGCTCTTGGAGAGAGTAGCAATGACCTTGCTACTCTTTGTAAGAGTGAAAATATTAACATGTGGAGTAGACGTAAACCTGTAGAACTTGATTATCTTTTTCCTGATAAAGACGGAGATTGGTATAAAGGTGATATTAATGACGATTATTATAATGGAAAAAGTTGTTGTGGTATAGTAAAAAATGGAGTTAATCTTGCTTCTTTCAATTTATCTATGAACACTTTATACCAAAATAATTTTACTATTCCTCCATATATTTATTATAAAAAACCTAGTGGTAATCATAAATCTCCATTTAGACTTGGTGATTTTTATAAATATAATCGTAATACTCCTAATTACACTTATACAGGCAATAAACCTTATAATGAAAACCCAACTATAACTTTAATAAAATCAGGAGGAGGCATTAAAGCATCAGCAAGTTTTACTTTTAATTATAATGGAGTTGGTGATTTTATAGGTTTAAGTGAAATGTTTGGTGGTGGAGATTTATATCTTGGTATTATTATAGAAGCTTCTAGTAATGCGATGATTTCTCCAGAAGGAACAAGTAAAACTCTACGTGTAAATCCTTTATCTTCGGCTTATATAGGAGATAAGATAGATGGGACAAGCAATAATACAACTGGTTTAAGTTATACTGTTAGTTGTACTACTCCGATTTATCCTTATAGTAATAAAATGCCTTCTGAAACTGATAAATATTTTTCTACTAAAGAATATATTAAAGTATCAGTTTGTGTAGTTAAAAAAAATAATAGTAATAATACATGGTTCTTTCCTATTGCATATAAATGGGTTGTACCTGGTGGAACTATAGATTTTACTAATTATGCTCATATTGAAAATTGTAAACTTAAAGCAACTATTACAAAAATGAATGATGATTCATATTGGATATACATAAATAAATATGATGATATAAAAGGTACTATTGTTGCTCCATCAAATGATAATTCAGTTTTAAAATTTCAACAACCTTTAATGTTTACACCTGCCGAAGCCGATTTACGTATAATAGCTATAAAAAGTAGTAAATTAATAAATGAAAGCGATAAAACTAGTACTTCAAATTTTAATGCTTATAATATAATTGATTGGCAAGAAAGTTATCCTATAAATACTGTTTCTACACAATTTACTACAAATAAATCTATCGTAAATTTTATGTTTAGTTTTTCTATAAAGTCTGGAATAGATAAATCAAGAATATATAGAGCAACAATTTCTATGAATTTACCTACTAGTAGAGGTACTAGTACAATATCTGATTTGCTTAATGTAATATAGATTGTTTTAGAAATAATAATATTAATAATTAAAATTTAAACACAATGGAAATTAAAGTAACTAAAATTGTAAGTATGACTTCTAATGTAGAAGCTACTGTAAATGAACTTAGTATTAACGCTAATGTTCGAGTTCGTAACAATGATACTATCGAAGGTGTAGATAGTGGTAATGTAAATGATAGTACTGGTAATCAACTAGCTAGTTTCAGCTATTACGGAAGTAATAATCTTAATATTAATTATAATAATATTGAGAATGGCAATGTTGCTACTGTTAGTACTGCTGTTAATGATTTCATTAAAGAACTAGAGAAAAATCCTGCTCTTGTAAGTATTCCAAATACTAGTGAAATCTAAGTAATTACTTTGCAAATATATTAAAATATATTATTATATATATAACGTAGTTATATAATAATATATTATTAATATATTTGCACTACAAATTAAAAATCAAAATAATAAAGCTATTATGATTAAAGTAAAACAAAGTAATGCTGTTAGTGCATATAATGTACTCAAGCAAATTAAGACTAAAGAACTTCCTGCTGAAGTAGCTATTGCTATTTGGAAGAATGTAAAAGTGTTGAAACCTATTGCAACTTCTTATGAAGAAGCTATTAAAGATTCTAAAGAGTCTCTTAAAGGTAGTAATGATGAAGAGATGTCTAAACTTCTTGCTGAACTTCAAAAGAAAGAAACTGATGAAGCTGCTGGTAAATATACTTTTACTCGTACTGATAATGAGAATCGTGTTAAAGTAACTGAGTATTATTCTAATGCTCAAAATAAACTTAATGCTTTTATTAAAGAACTCGATAATAAAGAAGTAGAAGTAGAACATACTACTATTAACGAGGATGATTTAATTAAAGCTCTTATTGGTACTGATTTTAATATTGGTGTTATTGAGCTTATTGATTTCTTATTTGAAGATGCTACTAAAGCAGATGATAAAGAAGATAAGTAAAACATTAAACCCGCCCCGTAGAAGATGTAATTGGTAGAACTTCTACTAATCATACCTTTTACGGGGCGGCTTTCATATTAATAATTCAAATAGTACTGATATGGCTTCTATTGCTCAACTTACTAGTGAAATTTTACATGGTGTAGGTCAGCCTAATAATCATACTTTACGTGAAAGAGTTCGTAATGCTATAATTCATACTCGTAATGAACTTATACGTAGAAGTTATGAAAACCATGCTTATGTTGATAAGATTCATACTCAACGTTTTAAAGTTTCACTTATTACAGTTAATGATGGCGATGTAGAACTACCTGAAGATTATGAAGGAGTTCCACTTGATAAAATTAAAAGAACTCTAGATAAAGTTCCAAGACCTATTAGACTTACTAATAATCTTCCTTTTGATAGAGTTAGTTCTGTAGGATATAAAACTAATAGAGAGTTTCCTTATATTAAAGAAACTACTGCTAGATTTAAAGGAAGTGTTCCTGGACTTTGTGGTGCTATTAGTTATGACTATATTAATGAATATCTTTATTTATTTCCAGCTAGTAAAGATAGAATTGTTCCAGTAGATGCTATTGTTATAGAATCAGCTTTTGAACATCCTAATCAAATTCTAGATATTAATGGAGACCTTACTGTTGAGAATCATCTTTATGATGACAACGAGTGGTTACTTAGTGAAGATATGATTGGTCAAATTAAAGAAATAATATATAAAAGGGAACTATTAAACCAACATCAAGAAACAGATGAAGTTCCTAATGCTATAAAATATAATTAGTGTATGACTGCTGTAAGACTTAATCCAATAAATATGAGTAAGTATCATCAAGATATGAAAGATGCTTTTACTCTAGAACTTGAAAGAGCTAGACTTTCTTATGATGAACTAGCTGGTAACATAGTTGAAAAACGTTCTAAGATTGTTCCTTATGTTGATAGTTTTGCTCTTCCTGTAATTGACTATCCAGAGTTTCAACAGAATAAGTATATAAATGGTCGTCTTGAAAATGCTGCAAAAGGTATGTATGAAGATAAGCGTAATGACCTTGAACATAAACATCTATGTTTTAGACTTGTTACTTATGCTGTTGATTTACGAAAGATGAGTGAATTAGAACAAAAGATTAAACTTTATGAAAAATGTATTGCTCTAAATTATGCTGAATATAGAAATATAGTTGGTATATTTTATAATAAAGTTCATGATGTTCTTATTCTTAAAGCTCATGGTTATCGTCTTGAAGGTAAACTAGGTTATATTTGCATTAATAGAGTTCTTAATACTGGTTGTAAGATTTGTGATTTTGTCGCAACTAATAAATACAAGAAAGAACTTGAAGCTAAAGGCGTTAGAATTTGGAATAAAGAAGAAGCTGAATTTGCTAAAGCTAATGGCTTAGAATATGATGCAGTTGACCCTAGAATTTATAAAGCTGATGAAAGTTGGTATGAACTTGCTCTTTGTAATTGTACTCTTCATAGAGCTTATGGTTATAAATTAAGCATGATTGATTATCGTTCTGTAAAAGTTAGACAATATAATAATGAAGGTTTAATTAAACTTACTGGTGGTGATAAAGAAAAAATATGTCATTTACCTGTGTCTCTAAAAATTAAACTAACTCTGTGTTTACAAGTAGATAAATTAATGTATACTAAATTTGTTAGAAATGAAAATCAAACAAAATGTGGATTTGAAACGCATCATTGGTAAAGTTGATAATGACTTTAATCTTAGTGAAAGTGATTGGATTCCTCGTGCTGCTGCTTGGATAATTGATGCTCTTAGTCAAATGAAATGTCTTCCTATGGCTAAGAAAACTAGAAGACTTCAAATAGTTAATCGTATAGGTATATTTCCTTGTCAGTTAAATGCTACTGACATTAAAGTATTTGATGATTATGGTTGTGAAATAAAACAACTTGAATCTAATAATAGTTGTTGTAATTCAGGATTTGGTTCTAAAACTAATGTAGAACCTAATCCTGAAATTGCTATTATAGATGATACCAATAAAACTGGTCGTAATTTTATGAGAGTTGCAACTATTAGAAGAGCTGATGATAGTCGAAACTTTGTAATAACTAATAATGGTCATATTGAACTTAACTTTGATACTGATTGGATAAATGTTCAAAGTTTTGAACCTATGACATATTATGATGATTATTATGACTGTGAAGTTCCAATGGTTTATGATAATGGTATTCTATTAGAAGCTATAAGTTTTTATATTCTATATAAATATCTTAGTCGTGGTAGTCATCATCCAGTATATGATTTAAAGAGTAGTAGTCCTGTTACTAATCCTTATATTCAATGGAAAGAATTAAAGAGTAAAGCTATTGCTTCTGTTCGTAATGATTTATATAATGCTGATGGTTGGAGAAACTTCTTCTACAACTCAACATTTGACCCAAGAAGATAACAATTATGAATATAGTAAAAGAACTCAATTTGAATAAAACTCCAAACGTTGTTCCTAATGGAAGTTTGGTGTTTGCTAAGAACATTAAAGTTAGTCCTGATAATTCGTATATTACGAATGAAGAAGGATTAACTTATGCTTTTAGTACTCCAGTTGAAGGTAAGATAGTAGGTATAATTCCTTGTATGAAAGAAATTGTAATACTTAGTTACCTTGAAGCTGATACCGGTGAACATAGTTCTCATATTTATCGTTGTACGGAAAATGAAGTTACTGGTCTTCTAGACTTAAATGAAGTAGGTAATGCTTGGACTTATAGCGGTGGTAAAATTGTAGGTACTTATACTTATAATGTAAATGGTGAACTTATTATAGCTATTGGAGAATATGATATTGTTAAAGTTGAAGAAGTTGCTGGTAGAGATGACGATATTATTAATCCTGGTGATGAAGATGATAATGACAATAAAGTAAACGCTCAAAAAATAACTAAAGAATATATTCCTTTAAAGACTATAAATCTAAATAGAGCTAATGCTAGTGATAATCCTGAAGTATATTCAGTTTGTGCTAACATTCCAATAGCTAATGTAAGTCTTGAAGAAAGAGTTCCTGGTAATAGTATGCCTAATGGTATATATCAATTTTTTATCCGTTATGAAATAGATAAAGATTACTATACTAATTGGATGCCTTTAGGTGGTTCTTATCACGCTCTTAATATAGAGAATAAAACTGTAATTAATCACATATATGATGTTACTGGTGGGTCTAATTTAGCTTTAACTCGTTGTGTAGCTGCATACAATAATGATAATAAAGATTGTAATTATAATTTTAAGTTTCGTATAAAGTTTGATGATACTTATAATTATAAAGCTTATCAAATAGGTTATATACTCAAACATGAAGAAGCTGCTTTAGCTCGCATTTGGCGTAAGTTTAATACTGATGTTCGTGATTTCATTTTTGATGCTGGTAATTTTGAAGAAACAACAATAGATGAATTAACTGCTAATAGTTTTAATTTATTTAATGTTGCTTCTCTTTGTAATTATGAGAATCGTCTTTATATTGCAAACTATGATGAAAGTGATTATAATGTAGACCTTACGAAATACGCTGAAGGTATTAGAGCAAACATGATTTATGAACCTTGTTCTGATTTAGATACAGTTAAGATTAATACTGTAAATTATGAGACTTATACATTTAGTTGGTCAACTGGTGGTATAAGTGCTGCTATTGTTGAAATTAAAAAACCTTCTAAAGATGTTATTGTAAATGTTAATGGTCAACGTACAACTTATCATGCGGTAATTAACGCTAGAGACTATAATGAACTTAAAAGATATGTATGTTGGGTAACAACTGAAAGTGAGAATATTGCTGATTTTGATAATTGTGCTTTTGGCGGTTATGGTGGTAAGCATATAATTCCATGTACCAATGTAGCTTTCGGTATTTATGGTGGAGACAATCCAACATTTGATATTATTACTGTTCCAGTTAAAGGTTATTCTGATAGACTATATAGCAATTTAGGTCAAGGTGGTGGAACTAGTCATAAACATACTGGTCTTAAACTTGCAAAAGATGCTAGCGGTTTTTTACTTCATGGTTATACTCCTGTATGTTCATATCGTCCTAATAGATTTAGAATGAGTAAAGGTACAAATACTAGAACTTATTCAAATACTATTATGGTAGATAATGCTATTAGAACTTTAATGCCTAATAGTGTATATAACTTCTTTATTCATTATGTTCGTAAAGATGGTAGTTATACTAATGGTTATCAATTAAAGAATGATGTTCGTCCTGATGCTATTATTAATTCTGTATCAATGACAGGTAGTAATAGTGTAGATGTTCAATTAAGTAAACTAACTTCACTAAGAGAAAGAACTAGTAGTAGTTCTTCTGGTAACGATAGAGATTTTACTAGTTTACTTTCTATTGATGCTCTTAAAGATAAGTATGCTTACGAAGTTGTTAGTACTGCTGTTTCACCTAGCGATTCAAATACTTTAAGAGGTACTAGTTTTGGTTATTATAAGAATTATAATGGAGACCTTTTATTTAAAACTGGTTCTACTCATAATTTTAATAATACTAACGATAATGTACTTTATAGAATTAAAGTTGGTTTTACTAATATAAAAATACCTGATGGTTATGTAGGTTTCTTCTTTAGTTACGAAAAGCCAGAAACTACAAATAGTTATCAAGCTTATTGCATTAAGAAAACAAACACTGGGGCATTGTTTAAAGCTAGTGAAGTAGAAACAGGTAAGATTAACTATAATGGTTCTATTTATATTCCTGAATATAAAATAACTGATAATGGTTTTGAACTTCCTACTACAAATCCTGCTTATATAAATAACGCTGGTATTGTAGCTAGCAATGCAGTAGATGATGATGATTTAACTAATACTGCAAATACTGCCGGTTCTGATGGTGGCATAGTTCTTTCTCTTAAAGACGGTAAAGGTAAAGTAACTCCTGAAATAGGAGAAGTAGGAAATGTTATGATATTCAATCGTAACATATATTGTAAGAAAGATAAACAACTTATTAGTTTTGGTCCTATATGTTTTAAACATTCAGATATTGAAACTTATAGTTATGCTGATGTTAAAGACGATACTAAGTTCCCTAATAATTATGTTAATGATTATGATTTTAATTATCCTGCTTTTTATGTTAATGATAAAACTTTAGTATATGACCGTAAGGTATATATATCCGATACTGGTAAAGTATATGATATATCTGAAAGAAATGCTATTGCTAAAGATTGGACATCGTTTGCTAAAGCTTATGCTAGAATTGTTAATTATAGTAAGTTTAGTAGAGTTAATACAAATGCTATTTCAATAAAGAAAGAACCTGAGTATTTAGTAGGTGTTTTAGGTAGTGAAGAAGGTGGTACTGCTAGTCATCAACGTAGTGCAAATATTGTTGTTAAGCCATTGAATGCTACAGACCTTATAGAATTAAAAGATACATATATAGAAAGTAATTATAAACTTTATACTAATTATAAAGATAATCTTAATTATGATTCTTATAAACGTGCTACTATTCGTCGTAGTGATGTAATTGGTGATGAAAGTCTTGCTAACTCATGGAGACATTTCAGAGCAAACAACTATAAAGTGCTTTCCAAGAACAAAGGCAACATTACAAATATCGTTGGCGTAGGCACTGCATTTTTCGTTCATACGGAGCATTCTTTATTTTACCTTAATAGAGATAACCTCCTCAAGACATCGGGCGATACAGCGCAATTAAAAATGCCAGATTTATTTGAAGTAGAACCTATTGAACTATTTACTAGTAATCATGGTTATGGTGGACTTCAACATCCTCAAGCCTGGACTGTTAATAGTAATGGTTATTGGTTTGTAGATGCAGACAATAAACGAATATATAACTTTGATAATAATCATCTTACTGATTTAACTAGTGATATTCTTAATTGGATGAACAATGTTCAAATAGCCGATGCTCACATGGTTACAGATTTTGCTAATGCTCGTGTAATTATGTGTCTTGCTTATTATAGTGAAGATGTTGGAGATAGAGAACATAATCAGCCTGCTTATATTACTTTATCATTTAATATGATTAGTAAGAAGTTTGTTAGTCTTCATGACTATAAATTTAACTTAGGTGTAAATACTAAAAATCATTGTTATTTTTATTATGCTGTAACAACTAGTTCTTTCCTTTATTGTTTCCATAAAAATACTCCTTTAGGATTCTATGGTAAAACTGGAGATTATGCTGGACTTGATGACCATGCTTATGGTTTCCCAGCTATGAGTACAAATCTCACTATAAAAAAGGAAGATGGTACTGAAGAAACTAGAACTGTTCATCCTGCTATATTTGATGTTATCGTAAATGAAAATTATAATATTCCTAAATGTATTAATTCTATTAGTTATATACTTAATAAAGAGTATGCTTACTTTAGTAATCAAGTTACTAGAATGGCTGAACCGCTTATGGGCAATGGAACTTATGGTGATATAGAACATTATAGTGGCGATAGACTTCGTATTTATACTGATAGTAATGATACAGGTGACTTAGATATTTCAGGACATAAAATGATTAATGACGATACTGTAACTAGAGATAAAACTCCAGATTACAAAGTTCCTTATTATGATAAAGGTATTTGGAACTTTAATTATATAAGGAATTATATTAGTAGTAAACTTACTAAAGAAGAGATATGTAAACGTTATAACTTGGATATTAATAATCTTACTCCTACACAAGAATTTAAGATTCAAACTATGCTTAATAATCCAAGTGATGAACGTAATCTAATTTATGGTCGTTATTTCGTTGTTAGATTTATATTTAGAAATATAGATAATGTTCCTTTTAGATTTGAGGATTTAAATATTAATTATTCAAAGTATTAAATTATGACTGGAAAAATTAAAAGAAGAAGTCTTCGTTGTGGTGGTAGACCTAAAGCTGACTTCGGTAGTATTTTTAATACATTTATTGCTCCTGCTTTAGGTGTCGCTGGTTCTGTAGCAGATTCTGCTATAAGTAAAACCCAAGTTTCAAAGAGCAATACTAAACCGGCTGTTAAAGAGACTAACACAGAAGTTACTAATAATAATACTTCTGTTGAGAATCTTCCTACTATTCAAGTTCCTACTAAAGAACCAATTAGTGGACTTGTTACTAGTAATACTGTTATTCCTCCTGACCCAACTAAAACTCCTGCTATGAGATTAGGTGGTAGAAAGAAATGTTGGATTGGTGCAGCTATTATGGGTGCTACTAGTATAGCAGGTTCTTTATTTGGTGCTGCTGCTCAAAAAAGAGAAATGCGTCGTCAAAAGAGTATTCAAGATTGGCAGAATACAACTCAAGAAGCTGCTAATATGACTACTGCTCTTAATAATAGTCAAGATTATCAAGAAGATTATCTTAGACAATTTAGAACTGCTGCTAGACTTGGTAAAACATTAGGAGCTAAAGGTATTTATATTACTGATGGTGGAGATGCTACTAAGATAGGAAACAACACATATCTTCTACGGGGCGGCTCTCATGAAGATGTGAATGAGACTGGTCAAACAGGTATAGGTATAAATGTTGGTGGTAATGAAGTTGAAGCCGAAGGTGGTGAAGTTGCTCAGAAGAAGAATGGTGCTCTAAGAATATTTAGTGCTCAACCTATTCTTAGTAATGGTATGAGTCCTGCTCAAGCTATTCTTAGAGGCTATAATAAAGATTCTGTATTTAGTCAACAACAAGCTTTTAAGAAAAGAAATGGTCTTAAAGATGATGGTAGTAAAGCTGCTTTTGGTAATCTTATTACTATGCCATTTGCTGGTATTGCTAAAAACGTTGTAGATTATTTTACTAATAGCGGTAGATATGCTCCTAAACGTGTAAAAGTTAGTAATAAAACTGTTAATAAAAAACCAATAAGAAATGGTCAAGTTGGTAACTTTAGAGTTGTTAATGGAAAACGTATTTCTAATGAAAAACCTCTTCGTCGAGTTTATCCTGAATTTGATATTATTAGTATGGGAAGAGGTCTTCCAGTAGGAAAGGCAGCTAAAGCTACAGCTAAAGCTGCAAAAAACGAAGTTAGTTATATTAATCGAATTAGTAAAAGTAGATTATATTCAGACAATCCTATAATTAATACTTATGCTACTTATGCTAGAAAATATAATCTTCCAGATAAAGCTAGAGTTCCATATATGATACGTAGAGTTAAATCTGACGAATTGCCATCTATAAATAATGGTAGAATTACAATGAGTGGAGGCAGATTTAAACATACTAATTTTACGTATGATAGACCTGTAGTTTCTCATAGAAAAGGAAAATGGGATACTGCACAACAAACATATTTAATTAATGGTAGAAGACTTGTTTCAGAAAATAAAGGTAATTGGGGTAGTATTGAGCCTAGTGATATGTTTACTATACAAGACCCAAAAGAAGGATTAACAGTTCCTACAAAAGATGTTATATTAGTATCTGGACACAAAGGTCTTTTGAATCAAGCTAAAGCTAGTGGAATTAAAATTGCAACAAGTCCACAATTACAAAGAATAGAAAAAAGTATTACTCCTAGACAATCTCTTGGACGTTTTAACTTAGCTGGTGGAGAAAGAAGACATTATAATACTCCTTATTGGATTGATGTGAATAATATAGTAAAAGAATATGGTACTCCAAAACTTAAAGATGTACTATTGCTTGAAGAAATGACTGGTCTTAAAAGCGGAGTTAGTAAATTAAATAATAATGCTATAAAAATAATCAATGACGCTAAAGGTTTTTATAAATTATCATTAAATGAAGCTGAACAAGTTATGAATCAAACTTATCCTAATGGTAGAGGTGTTAATTTTACTAATGATAGAGAAACTTATGTAACAAGTCAACTCCCTTATAATAGTTTGTTTTATGACCCTACTACTTATGCTGAATCCAATTATGTTTTTCCAAAACGTTTTGGTGGTCGTTGTAAACTTAGAAATGGTGGTTTAACTTCTAAAGATAGAGGTTCTTCTAAACACCCTTATCCTTCTGTATCATCTAAAGATTTTGCTGGTGGTGGTAGAAGTTATCCTATTCCAACTAAAGCTGATGCTGTTGATGCTTTAAGACTTGCTGGTCTTCATGGAAGAAGTGATGTTAGAAGTAAAGTATTTAATAAATATCCTAGTCTTAGAAAGAAGAGTTTGTTAGGTAGTTCTAACCGCCCCGTAAAAGGTATGAGACCTAAAGCTGCTATTGGTATCTATACTCCTTTTAATAAACGTTATACTTCTATTTATGATGCTCCAGATTATGATTCTGACTATAACGGTGGTAATGTTTTAGGTAATGGTGAAGTAACAGTTACAGCTAAGAGAATTAAGCCTACTTTTATGAAACCAAATAATGATGCAATGAATCTTATTAAAGTTCCTAAAGAAGAAGTTCCTTACATACCTCAGAAACATAATCGTAGTCGTACTATATTTAGTGGTGGAGATTATTTAGGATTAGGTATTGATACTCTTGCTGCATTAAGTACAGGTCTTGTAAATTATAATACTGCTGGTAAGTATACTCTTCCTGATAGAGCTCCTATCATTCAAGCTAGTAAATTACCTACAACTTATAATGTTAATCCTGAAATAGAGGAAGTTAAACGTTATAGAGATAGACTTACTGGACAAACTTTTAATAATACTTCAAGTTCTGTAGCTGCTCTTAATAGAAGTGGTGCTATTAATCTTGATGCTCTTTCTAATCTTAGTAAACTTTGGGCTACTAAAGAGAATGAGGAGAACAAGATGCTTACAGAAGATGCTAAGAATCAACAAACTGTTGCAGCACAAAACGTACAGAATGAACTTGCTCGTCAAAGTGAAATTGCTAGAATTAAGAATGAAGCTACTCAAGCTAAGGGTGATGCTCTTAATATTGGTCTTAGTGGATTATCTCAAGCTTGGACTAATTTCTGGACTGCTGGTAGAACTGCTTATGAAGATGACCAATCTAGACGTGCAATGATTGCTTCTAGTAAAGAAGCTACTCCTACTAGACTTTCTGAAATGGATTTTGATTTATCTCCTGACATTTTAGCTAGTCTTTATAGAACAGCTAAAGATGATAGAACTAGACGTTTCTATTTGTCTAGATTGTCTCCTAAACAAAGACAAAAATACGGTATAAATTAATATTATATAAATACTTCTGATAGTATTATTACTATCAGAAGTTTTACTATTTTTGTAATCAGTAATTAAATAATAATATTATGGTTTATAAAAACAATCAAAGTGGTATTACTATTGGAGGTTATGTTCCTCAACGTGTACCAGTTCGTTCAAATCTTGAAGCTCTTAGTCAAGCATTAAATAAAATTGATGAGCGTTCTGATAAAGCAATTCAACAAAAGTCTGCTATTACGAATGCTATTGGTCAATTAAAACTTAATGCTGCTGAAGATAAATGGAAATACGATTATGCTAAACGTATTGAACAAAAGATTAATGATGCTGCTCAATATGGTGATTACAGTAGAGCATTAGATGTTGCTACTGAACTTGCTGGAAGTGCTACTTCTTCTCCTGAAGTTATGGGTCGTATTCGAGCTAATGAACAATACGAAAAAGCAAAACAAGCTGTTGATAATAATAATAGTATTAGTTCACTTACTAAGCAAGCTTGGACATTATCTAATAAATATCATTATGAAGATACTTATGATGATAAAGGAAATATAGTTGGAGGTACTGAATGGAAATCTAGTTGGACACCAGTAGAAGAAGTAGACAATCTTGCTATGATGAAAAATGCTGTATCTATGATTGGTATAAGTAGTACAGAAAGTTCTAAAACTACAGGAGATTCTACTAAAACTTCTAAGGGCACAGGTAGTGGTTTTCAAAGAGTTAGAGGTTCTAGTAGAACAGCTCTTACTTATAAACAAGTTAAAACTCAACTTACTGATGTTATTAAGAATGACCCTAAGTGGAAAGCTAGTCTTGAACAAGAATATATGGTTAATGATATTCTTCTTAAAGATGTAAATAAACAAATAGCTGAAACTACTGATGCTAACGAATTAGCTAGGCTTGAAAGTAAGAAAGCAGAATACATGTCTAATATTACTAATGATAGAGGCATTGTAACTGGAGATTATGTAGATGTTTTATTTAAGAAATATCCTAATCTTATTAAGAACTTTACATTTAGTAGAATTGGTAATACTAAAGTTGATACAACTTCTAAAGACGACTACGTTCCTTCTACAGGTAATGGTAATGGTGCTGGTGGTAATCCTTATCTTACTGGTTATAATGATGATGATAATGTAAAAGGTAAACCTGGTCAAAACGATTAAACATATAAAATTATGGCTCTTTTTGAATTTGAAACTTATAATAAATTTCTTAATAATAATGATTATAATGGAGCTGCTAATTATGCTTCTAAATCATATTTTAAAGATAAGAAACAACAAGCTAGAATGCTTGATAATATTAAAATTCTTCGCAATAAAGGAAGAATTTATAATGGTATGATGAATAATGCTAATGAAGACCAGAAACAAGCTCTAGCTTTTAAGACTGCTATGGATGCTGGTACTCCATTAGATTTAAAGAATAGATATTATAAACGTTATGTTGATGCTGTTAATAATTTGTTCGGAACTGATGCTACTAGCATTGCTGTAGAATTTGATAGTGCTAAAACTAAACGTTATGCTCGTATTCCTGGTGTATCTGATGTTATGGATTTAGTTGGAATTGGTGGTAATATTGATTGGTTAGCTAAAGATGAAGATTATGGCTTTGATGGTTTTCAACAATTTCTTTCTAATATGGGATATTCAGATGATGATAAAGGTAAAGCTGCTTTTAATAAGTTAGGATTTAAACAAGAAACTATTAATGGTAAGACTAGACTTACTATAAGTAAAGATAATCCTAATTTCTATAAAGCTATGATGGCTCTCCATAATGTAGATACTAATCATGTTCCTGGTAGCGGAAATAAAGCTATTCAAGAAGGTGTTAGAGGAGAAAAACGATTTAAGCTTGCAGGTGTTGATAGAAATGGTAAACTTCTTAAACTTCAAAATGGTAATCAAACTTATACAGAATCAGCTTCTGCTGCTTGGGGAGAAAATAATAAAATCTCTAAAGGTATTAGTCAAACTTTTGGTGTTATGGACCAAGATTTGACTATAAATGAACGAGGTATTTCTGATGATAATTTTATAAATCCTGATTTTGCTTATAATAGTACTATATTTGAAAACGAAGATATTGCTAATCAAGAGAATTTACAAAGAAATAAAAGTAGGATTCGTGACCAATTTGGAGCTTTAGATGATGTAATACAATCAACTAAAAATATAAACAATGAACTTACAGCTAAAGAAAAAGAACGTACAAAAGATTTTGTAATGTCTACTACTGTAAGTGGTAGTTTAGGTGCTGGTATGGCTAAACTTGAATCTGATTTTAGCAGAGGTTTAGTTGATGCTCAATCTTATAATATTTATAAAAAAGAAATTGAAGAGCATTATGAAAATCTTCTTAGTGGCGCAGATTTAACTCAGTATAATGTTTATGCTGCAAACGGCGATGATACTACAGTTATGACTCAGTATAATACTGAAGATAGAAATAAACTTAATGATATTATCGCTAATGCTATAGGTAGTAATAGATTAAGATTTAGTGCTGCTATTATGGGTAATAAAAGTGGTACTATGATTACTATTTTACCTAAAGAAGATAACGATGGTAAGCCTATTACTAAAAAAGCTAGCATATTTGTAGAAGATTTGTTTAAAGGTTCTGTTGAAGAAAGTCTTAATCGTGATACTAAAATGCGTGCTCTTAAAGAACTTAACGGAATGGAATATTATGGCTATAGATATACTATTCCTGCTTTAGGAGATAGTGAAGGTGGAGAACTTGGTATTGATGTCGGAGCTAATGAAGCTTATCTTCTTCATAAAAATGGTACTAAAAGTTTTATTAGTAAAGCTAAAGCTCAAGATATGATTAATCGTGCTGAGATACTTAGCGATTTTATTGATTCTGCAAATCAAACATTTTTTGATGAAGATGGTAATTTTGTAAGAAATAAAAATATTGTCAATGAAGTTAGTAATTGGGCTAATGCTGCTACATTAGAACTTTATAATGCTACAGCTGAAAGAGCAAAATTACTTAATAATCAAGGTTTAGATAATAGTCTTGAACTTGATTATTTAAGAAATAAACATACTCTTATTAGAAATTATATTCTTGACTCTATTGGTTATTTTGATAATAATAATTAATATACAACAATATGGATACTACTCAAATTACATCTAAAGGTGGTTATGAAGAACTTAATCCTCTTTGGTCTAAGTCTAAGAAAAATAACCAGCCTAAGACTATACTTACAACTAATCCTCAAAAGGGAGGATTAGTTGATTCTTTTTATAATGCAAATCCTGATAATTTTGTTTTTGATAATGCTAATAAATATATCAATTATGGCATTACTCCAAACAAAGTTGCTCCTAATCTTGATAAAGAACTTGCTGAAGCACAATCAAACTTTGCTAAAACATTTAATTCTTTAGGTCAAGCTCTTGTTAGTGAAACAATTCTTGGTACAATTAAAGCTGTACCTGATTTGTTTGATGCTATTACTAATGGTATATTTCAATCTGATGGAGACTATCAAAATCCTATTAGTAATAAACTTCAAGAATGGCAAGATTACTTTAGAAATGAAGTTGCTCCAATATATAGTGACCCAGAGCGTAATGATATTTATAATGGAGGTCTTACAAATTGGGGATGGTGGACTAGTAATGCACCTAGTGTAATGTCTAGTTTAACATTACTTCTTCCTAGTACTGGTATTGTTAAAGGTATTGGTTATCTTGGTAAACTTGCAAAAACTTCTAGGTTAGCTAGTATGACTAGAAATGGTATTAAAAGTATTGCTGGTATAGATAGAGCTATAAATTCTAATAGAGAACTTAATGCTTTGCAAAAAGGTATCAATAAGATTATTGGTAGTAATGGTATTGTTGTTGGTTCTGATGTAGAAAGTGCTGCTAGTAGATTTGCTAGTATTGGAGGAAATGCTCTTTTACAACGTACTATGGAGAATTATCAAGAAGCTCAAGGTGTGTATAAAGATATGTACAATGAAGCTTATGATAATCTTAATAAAATGAACGCTCAACAATATCAAGCTTTTATTAATAAGAATCCTGAATTACTTCAAGATACTGATACTAATGATAAAGAAGCTGTTGCAAGACGTATTGCTAAAAAATCTGCTGATACAGATTTCCTTATGAACTATAGTAATATTGTATTTGATGTTATTCAAATGTATGGTCTTCGCAACATGTGGAAAGGTATTAGAAATTCTGATGCTGGTAGTGCCGCTGTAAGTAGAGCTGCAAGATTAGAAAAACTTAAAGTTGGTAAAACTGCTGAAGAGTTTGAAAAATACTATGCTAATATAGGTAAGATGAAGAAAGCTGGTTGGTGGATTAAAGACCATGCTAAAGCCGAGAAACTTGTAATAGCTGGAGAACTTAGTGAAGGTATTGAAGAAAGTGTCAACTATATATCTCAAATGGATGGTATGAATGTTGGTAAACTTCTTCTTAATGAACAAGATGCTGACCATTCTCCTTTTGATAATCGTCTTCAAAAGTATCTTAAAAGTGGAGGACTTGCTGATTCTGCTTTTTGGGGTGTATTAGGTGGTGTTGTATTTCATCATTTAGGTAGTGGTTTTGGACGTATTAGACAAACATTTGAAGATAAAGCTAATAAAAAAGAAGATAAAACTACTGGTGAACAAGGTAAGTCTTCACCTTTTAGTATTAGTGAATTAGGTGAAACTAAGTCTCGTAAAGCTGATATTGCTCATTGGGGAAAAGATACTAATCTTTATATTGAAAGGATGAATAAAATCAATGATGGAAAGAATCCTTTTGATAATGATAAAAATTTTACTAGTCCTGAAGAAAGTCAAGCTGCTAAAGAAGCTGCTGAAAATGATTTTATTACTAGATTAGCTTTACGTGCTGGTCATCATGGTAATCTTGATTACTTAAAATCATTCTTGCAAAGTGATGAAGTTCGTAGAGCTATGGTAGATAAAGGTGTAGTAAATGAAGCTGAATCTAAACAAATTCAAGCTAATAATGTTGCTAAAGTTGATGCTGTTATTGACGCATACACTAAAGAACTTTCAGGTCTTATAGGTATTGTTCAAAATAGAAATCATAATAAAAAAGAATCAGACCGTGTTCCTATCGAATATCTTCAAGAAATAGCTAGTGCTAATGTTGTTTATAATCAAAAGATAGCAAATACTAAAAATAAAGAACAAGTTGCAGACAATCTTATAAATACAGTTCTTAATGAAGATAACATTAGAAAAGTTATTGGTCAAAATTTTACTGGTGAACAAGTAAAAGGTGCTGTTCGTCATGCTCTTATAACTAATATGATTAGTGATTTGTACGCTAGAAAGAAAGACCTTATAGCTAAGAATCGTAAGACTATTAGTGATAAAGTAGCTATTGATAATATTAATCGTACTATCAATGAGTATAGTGATATGCTTTCTAATGATGAACTTCGTCTTACAACTGCTGTTATGCTTGCTAGTGAAAGAGACGACCAAGGTAATCTTGGACGTAATAGTCAAGACCCTTTAGCTAAAGCTTATGATGACTTATTTAGTGGTGTTGATGAGAAAGGTGTTCAACTTACAGATGAAACTATTGTTCGTAATTTTGAAAGATTTGCTAAGGAAAATGGTCTTTCTAAAAGACTTGCTGAATTTGATAGTTCTAGTAATGTACTTAATCAAATTCAAACTGCTAATAATAATATAACTAGAATTAATAATCTTGTTAAAGAAGCAGATAAAGAAAAGAATAGTACTGGTGTTAAACTTTCTGACCTTATTCTTAAACAAGCTGAACTTGAACTCTCTCGTAGATATGACCAAGCTCAAGTTGTTAATAACGAAACAGACCTTGCTGCTGAACTTAGTTATAAACAAAACACTATGAATGAAGCTCGTAAGAAAGTTATTGACACTAGTTATAAGTATATTGATGATTTAGCTGATAAATATAAAGATGAGGA
>OGJF01000387.1_pt1 | contig 19828 bp, 17 predicted proteins | sample 1572001 | NCBI WGS metagenome assembly OGJF01 (sample SAMEA2582113, study PRJEB24529) | metagenome | biome: Human gut stool | place: China | collected 2011
ACTGGTACACATTTTTCACCTCGTCCCGCTCGGCGGTGGGGATGGGGTCGCCGGTAATGGCCAGTACCTCCCGCACGCCCTCGGCGTACAGTCCCAGCAGCAGCGCTTTGGTAGCATTCAGGTTGCGGTCCCGGCAGGTCATGTGGGGCAGCACGTTCATGCCCAGTTCCCGGTGCACCCGGCAGGCCACCAACGAGGAATCCATCCGCGCCCGGGCAATAGGGCAGTCTGCAATGGTCAGCAGGTCGGCACCGGCGGCCTGCAGACGGCGGGCACCCTCGAGATAGGCGGTCAGGTCGGCGTCCTTGGGGGAATCCAGTTCCACCGCAATGACCCGCTGTCCGGTGCGCAGCTTGCGCAAAAAGGCATCGTCCGTTTCCACTGCAGGCTTTGCCGCTGCAGCGGGCTTTGCCGCCGGGGCGGCGGGCAGCGCTTCCGGCAGAGCATCCAGTGCGGTGCGCAGAGCAGCAATATGCTGCGGCGTTGTACCGCAGCAGCCGCCCAGAATGCGCACGCCCTCACTGGCAAGGCGGCTCAGCTCCCGGGCAAAATATTCTGGCTTGCCCTGATAGCGCACCTGCGCCCGTGCCACCACCGGGTAGCCCGCATTGGGCATGACCGAAAGGGGCAGCCCCGCATCCCCCAGCTGCTGTACCAGTGCACGCATCGCGCCCGGGGCAGATACGCAGTTCAGGCCCACGGCATCCACCACGCCGCTCTGCGCCACGCGGCGCACCAACTCGGCGCAGTAACGGCCCTCGCGGGTGTAGCCGTCCGGCAGCACCGCAAAGGATACCAGTACAAAGGCCTCCGGCACAGTCTGCTTCAGCGCACGAATCGCTTCCAGCACACCGTCCTCGGCGCTCAGGGTCTCGAACAGAAAATTCCGTGCACCCAGCAGCGCAAAGCGCTTTGCCACAGCAAGATACACCTGCTCCGCCGGGAGATTTTCGGTATCCGGTGCGGGGCCAAGGTCGGCAAACACTGCCACGCCGGTCTCCCCGGTGGCCTTTGCTGCCAGCTGCCAGCCTGCATCCGCCAGCTGCTCCCAGCCCGGCTGCTGTGCCGCCGCCAGACGCGGCAGGCTGAAGGTATTGGTCTTGATGGCGTCCGCTCCGGCGGCAAGATACGCCCGGTGCACCGCCAGAATGCCCTCGGGGTCGGTCAGGTTTGCCTGCTCGCACTCCTGCCCCGGCTTTGCTTTATAATAGGTACCCATGCCGCCATCGAACAGCAGCGGCCGCTGGGCTAACAGTTTGCGCACATCTAGCATCGATACTTTTCCCTCTTCCTATAAAGGATTTCATCTTTCAGTTTATCGTAGTTCACCCATCCGGTCAAGCGGTTTTCTTCATTTCGCTTGCGGCGCGGCCATTTTTGTGCTATCTTAGGGATAACTTTTGAGAAAAGGGAGAGGATGGATCATGCGCCACACCGGCACACCTGAACTGGAGACCGACCGTCTGCTGCTGCGCCGTCTGCTGCCGCAGGACGCCCCGCAGATGTACGAAAACTGGGCAAATGACCCGGCTGTGACCCGGTTTTTGCGCTGGGAACCGCACAAAAGCCCCGCCGAGACCCGGGAACTGCTTTCGGCGTGGGCAGAGTTGTATCCGAACCCGGATTATTACCAGTGGGCCATGGTAGAAAAGGCCACCGGACAGGTGTTTGGCTCCATCTCCGTATACAACGCCCTGCTGGGTGAGCCGCAGCAAAAGGCCAAGTGGCCGGGGCTGGAACTCTCCGGCGGCATCTGGGAGCCGGGCTACTGCATCGGGCAGAAGTGGTGGGGCAAGGGCCTTACCACCGAAGCACTGCAAGCTGTGGTGGATTTCTGGTTCAATCAGGTGGGCGGTGCCTTCCTCACCTGCTGCCATGCGGTGCAGAACCCTGCCAGCGGCCGGGTGATGGAAAAGGCCGGCTTTGTGTACCATCACAACGACGTCTACCACAAATTTGACGGCACCCCGGTGGAATGCCGGTGCTACCTGCTGACAAAAAAACACTACGATAACAGAAAGGACTTACTTTGAGCGAGCTTTATGATATTCTGACCGAGACCCCTCCCACAAAGGTGGTGCTGCTGGCACTGGATCAGGGTCTGTGGGACTGCGAGCGCAGTCTGGCAGAGCTTTCTGCCCTGTGCGAAGCCAACCACATGGAGGCCGTGGCGCAGATTACCCAGAAGCGCCAGACCCCGGAAACCGGCATCGTGCTGGGCAGCGGCAAGCTGGAAGAGGCTTCCCTTGCCGCCCAGACGCTGGGCGCGGAATGTGCCGTGTTTGACGGCGAGTTGACCGGCAGCCAGATCCGCAACATCTCCAACGCGCTGGGCGGGCTGGAAGTCATCGACCGCACCATGCTGATCTTGGAAATTTTCCGCAGCCGCGCCGTGACCAACGAGGGCAAGCTGCAGACCGAACTGGCGTTGCTGCGCTACCGTCTGCCCCGCCTGCAGGGCATGGGCGAAGCGTTGAGCCGTCAGGGCGGCGGCGGTGGCGGCGGCGGCGGTGCCCGCCGCGGTGCCGGTGAGACCAAGCTGGAGCTGGACCGCCGCCATGTGCACGCCCGCATTGATGCGCTGGCCGAGAAGCTGGCCGAGATGGAAAAGCGCCGGGGCGAGAGCCGCAAGGCCCGCGCTAAGACCGGGATGCCGGTAGTAAGCCTTGTTGGTTACACCAACGTGGGCAAATCCAGCCTGATGAACGCCCTGTGCGGCCCCAGCGTAGCCGAAGCCGATATGCTGTTTGCCACACTGGATCCCACCAGCCGCAAGCTGGTGCTGCCCAGCGGCATGGCGGTGCTGCTGGTGGACACGGTAGGTTTTGTGTCCCGCCTGCCCCACAATCTGGTGGAGGCGTTCAAGTCTACGCTGGAGGAGGCCGCATGGTCGGATGTGATCGTCCGGGTTGCAGACGCCGGGGACGAGCAGCGCGAGGAGCAGCTTGCCGTCACCGACGAGGTTCTGGATGGGCTGGACTGCGCCGACATCCCCCGCCTGACCGTCTACAACAAGTGCGATAAGCCCAACACCCTGAGCTTTGACCCCGACATCCTGCTGATCAGCGCCAAAACCGGCTACGGGCTGGACAAGCTGCTGCAAAAGCTGGACGAGGTGCTCAGTGACCGGGTGCACACCATCCGGGTGCTGCTGCCCTACGACAAGCTTGGGCTTGCCGCCCCCATGCGGGAGCGCGGCAGCGTACAGGTGGAGGAATACCGGGAGGACGGACTGTATCTGGAGGGCATCGTCAAGACCGAGGACCTGCACTGCTTTGAGGGCTATCTGGTCTGATAGGCGCATACGATTTAAATTGCCTCCGCTGCGCTCTGGCTATCATCAGCGAAATAATATTTTGATATAGAGCAAACCCGGAAAGTCTGCGGACTTTCCGGGTTTGCATTTTCACGGGTGGGGTCGTGACCGGAAACAGCTGCTCCACGGTTCAAGTCCGTGGTTTACCGCCACTCCCTTTTGTGAAAAAGAAAAAAGCCCCAACAAACACAAAAACCCGCCTGGCAGCGGGTTTTTGTGTATAGAGGGGTGGGAAAGTATATAAAGTGGTGAATCTCAATATCATTGGCAGACTTTTATTCATTGCGCTGCCTTGCATGATGTATTATACCCGTTTTTCTTTTCTTGTCAAACAGGATTTTCGGATTTTGCTTTAAAATAATACTTTACTTTTTTGCAAAAACTTTATATAATTAACATAGAATTTCAGAAACGAAATTTTATTCCATTTCCGTGGGTTTGCACAACATAAAAACTTTACTTTCAGAAAATTTTATACAATCCAACATATTTTGAAGGAGGCTCTTCTCATGGACGATCTTGACCGCAAAATCCTCACCCTTCTGGCAAAAAACGCACGGATGCCCGTCAAAGAAATTGCGGAGCAGGTGTCCCTTACCAGCCCGGCAGTCTCCAGCCGTATCCATAAGCTGGAAACGGACGGCATCATCAGCGGCTATACCGTTACGCTGAACCGTCCGGCAGACCGGATGTATGTGGATGCGCTCATCAGCCTTTCGGTGGCCCCCTCCAAGCAGGATGCTTTTCTGGAGCTGCTGCAGAACAGCCGCGAGGTGCTGCAGTGCTACCACGTCACCGGTGCGTACACCTTTCTGGTCAAGGTCAGCTGCGGCAGCATGGCACAGCTGGAGCACCTGATCTTACAGTTCCAGAAGCTGGGCACCACCAGCACCCAGATCATCCTGTCCACCCCGGTGAACCATGGCGATCTGGACGCCTTGATGCTGTAAGCAGGCGCTGTTCATAAAACTGTTACTTTTTCCCTGCAATTTTGCGGTGCGGTGGTTCGTATCCAGAATAGCAGCCCAAAACCGGCACACACTACCTGTAACGTGTGCGCCCGGCTGCGCCTTCCACACACAGCACTATGAAAGGAAATGCAATACTATGAAAAAATTCATCGCCGCCCTGCTGGCAGGGCTGACCCTGTTTACTTTGGTGGGCTGCTCCGGCGGAAGCAAGGCCGACAGCTCCACCCCCAAGGACTACTCCCAGATCATCCACGACGCCCGCAGCGACGAGGACAACGAGTATGATATGATCTTTACCAAGGGCGAGGACGGCAAGTTTACCGCCATTGACGGTTACAGCGCCGAGTACAAGGCCGACCAGCTGAACGAGGAGATCCGGGACATCCTGATGCCCCCGCTGAACCTGGAAGATGACCAGTACACCGCCTTTGCCGCCAGCATTTCCAGCATGATGGTACGCAGCTACGCTGTTGCTATCGTGAAACCTGCCGAGGGCAAGACCGACGAGGTAAAGGCCGCACTGGAGGCCTATGTTGCCAGCGAGCAGCAGTCCATGGAGCATTATCTGGAGGATCAGTATCTCGTGGCTAAGGCTGCCACCGTCACCGTGGCTCCCACCGGCGAGGTGGTTCTGGTCTGCGCCGAGGACCACGACACTATTCTGGCCAACATCGAAGCCGCTCTCGCAAAATAATTTTCCCGCATAAACCCCGGCCTTTGCAGTATGTTTCATCTGCAACGGCCGGGGTTTGGTTTTTATGCTTATTCCAGATCCAGCTTATTTTTCATCAGCCAGCTGGTAAGGACAAAATAGACTGCGCCGATCAGAATCGTTACAAGAAGGACGAGCCAGAGATTGCCGCTGGCGGAATAAGCCATCGGCATCGCTGCCACAGAGCCAACGATCACCCGGATCCCGCCGCCTGCATCCAGTTTGCCCTGAATCAGCTGCAACAGGAAGAAGGCCAGAATGCTGGCAATCGTGGAATGGTTCCTGAACTGATGCCCGATCATGCAGGCGGCGTAGATACAGAGGATGAGGACTGCAACGCCCGCCAGACCAAGGACGATGATCCACGCCAGCTCGCTCCAGAATTCACCGCCGATACTCTGGATCGCCTTCCAGCTGAATTTCAGGACATCGCCCCAGCCCGTCGTGATCGTCTCCCCATTGATGACCGTTTTGGGATCCTCGAAGGCGCCCAGGCCGACCAGCATCAGAAGGACGGACAGGATCCCGACCACTCCGCTGCAGATCACCCAGACCATGCTGGAAATGAGTTTGGACGCAACCAGCTGCTCTGGATGGACCGGAAGGGTGTGCATGAGATAGCCCTCCCGCCCCAACAGATTTTTGGTGAACCGCTGGATAATCGTCACAATACAGACCACTCCGATGGCAACCCCGATGGCAAAGTAGGCAAACATCAGGTATGCCCAGATCTGGCTGCTGCCATTGTCCCAGACTTCGTCCCGCATCGAGATCCCCATTGCCAGCGCAACCAGCAGCCAGACCAGATACAGGCCGCCATAGGTCCGTCCGGTCGCCCGGAATTCATACTTCAACAGATTTTTCAGCATTTGAATACCTCCCGGAAATATGCGTCCACGCTCATTCCCTCATTCTCACGGATCTCATCCACACTGCGGTGAGCAAAGACCGTTCCCTCTTTCAGGAAGATGGCCTCATCCAGCACCGGCTCGATATCCTCGATCAGGTGGGTCGAGATGAGGACGGTCGCGTCCTTGCTGTAATTGGACAGGATGGTGTGCAGGATATAATCCCGTGCCGCCGGGTCCACGCCGCCGATGGGTTCATCCAGCAGATAGAGCCGGGCATTCCGGCTCATGGCAAGGATGAGCTGCACCTTTTCCCGGTTGCCCTTGGAAAGGGTCTTGAGGACGTCTTTGGGGGAAAGTTCCAGATTTGCCAGCATCTCATTCGCCCGGGCCGGATCGAAGTCCTTATAGAAGTCCCCAAACATCTTCACCAGCTGCTCCACCCGCATCCAGCCGGGAAGCCAGTCGGCATCGGGCAGGTAGGATACGATTGCCTTGCTCTCCACGCCGGGCTTCATCCCGGCGATCCGGATGCTGCCGCTGTCAGGCTGCAGCAGACCGTTTGCCAGTTTGATCAGGGTGGTCTTGCCGCTGCCGTTCGGCCCCAGCAGGCCAACGATCTTCCCAAAGCCGATGTGCAGATCCACACCGTCCAGCGCGGTTTTTGCGCCGTAGTGTTTTGTCAGCCCTTCACAGGTCAGAAGTTCACTCATGATTCGGTTCTCCTTTCGTCTGACGGGCCAGCAATTCGGCGACCTGCGCCGGGCTGTACCCGATGCCCCGCATCTTTTCCAGAAATTCTTCCGCGAACTTTTCCGCGGTCGCGGCACGCAATTGTTCGATCAACATGGTATCCTCCGTCACATAGCGGCCCGCCGTCCGTTCGGTCCGGACAAGCCCCTCCGTTTCCAGCTGTGCCAGCGCACGCTGCATGGTATTCGGGTTCACCCCTGCGGCTGCGGCCATATCCCGCACCGAGTCAAGATGTCCTCCGGGCGGGTATGTTCCCGCAAGGATCTTCGCCTTCAACCGCTCTACCAGCTGCGCATAGATCGGACGGCTGGAATCAAATTGTTCACTCATCGTAGCCCTCCCTGCATTTTGTGTTTCTGTGTTAAGTGCCTAATACAATAATACTCATTTTTCAGATTGTGTCAAGGGGTTCATACAATTTTTTTAGCCAATTCTGTCACAGCTCCCCGGGCATTGCCTTGCAAACGAGGACAGGCGTTATCCGAGAGGTTTGCATTTTTGCGATAATATGATATACTCTCTCTGTAATTGACGAAAACAGGAGTAACTTTTATGATAAAAGCGACCATCATTATCCCAAACATCAACGGCAAGGGCTGGCTGAAGGATTCCATCGAGTCCATCTACGCCCAGACCGAACAGGACTTTGACCTGATCGTAGTGGACAACGGCTCCACCGACGAAAGTCTGGAACAAGCCCGCAGCTACTGCACCCGCCCCAACTTCACCCTGATCGAAAACGGACGCAACACCGGCTTTTCCTACGCAGTGAATCAGGGCATTGCCCGGGCACAGAGCAAGTATGTGGTGCTGTTCAACAACGACGCCTTTGCCGAGCCGCAGTGGCTGGCCGAGCTTTTGCGCACCGCCGATGCGGACCCCAAGATCTTTGCGGTGCAGAGTTTGATGATCCGGCACTTTGAGCGGGAACTGGCCGATGATGCTGGGGACTATGTAACATGGATGGGCTTTGCCTGCAAGACCGGCGATGGCCGCCGCGCCAGCCGCTACACAAAGCAAAAGCGCATCTTCTCGGCCTGCGGCGGCGCAGCACTGTACCGCAAAAGCATTCTGGATGAGATCGGCGGCTTTGACGAGCACTTTTTTGCCTACTTTGAGGACGTAGACCTGAGCTGGCGCGCCAACAATGCCGGCTACAAAAACGTGCTCTGCCCCACTGCCAAGTGCTACCACATCTGCGGTGCCAGCACCGGCGCTGTGCGCTACAACGCCTTTAAAAGCCAGCAGAGCGGCCGCAACAGCATTCTGCTGCCGCTCAAAAACGAGCCGCTGCTAATGCTGGTGCTCAACTTTATCCCGCTGGCGCTGGGCTATCTGCTCAAGTGCTACAAGTTCCACAAGCAGGGCTTTGGCGAGGCCTGGGACAAGGGCATGCACGAGGCCTTTGCCCTGCTCAAAGCGGGCAAGCTGGACAAGCGTCCTTTCCGCCTGAAAGACCTGCCCAACTACATCCTGATGGAGCTGTGGATGATCTGGAACATGGTGCCATACCTGTGGTATCGGCTGGTAGTGGTCAGGTTTGATTTAAAATAAAACGTACAAAAAAACACCCGACTGCGAAAGCAAACGCACAGTCGGGGGTTTCCTTTTACCTTTTATTCTGCGGTGCTGGCGGCATCCTCAGCGGCGGGGGCTTCTGCCACGGCGCTGTCAGCGCCCGTTTCTGCCTGCGCTTCCGGCTGCACAGCCGAGGCAGCAGCCGAATCTGCCGCAGCAGAGTCTCCGCCAGTGGCCAGAATGGCGTCCTGCACATCGCTTTCCGCCATGGGCTCCGGCTGCGCGGCCGCAGAGCTTGCGGCGCTTTCGGGCTTGGTCTCACTCTCGGTCAGGCCGGTCAGATACCAGCTGCCGCTCTGGCGCTCGAACAGGTAGTCCATATATTTGGTGGGGGTGTCCGAGGAGGGATTGATGATGCTGTCATCTGCGCTGGCGGTGGGGATATAGCCCACGGTGACGTGCAGCTTGCCGCTGCGTTTGAACAGCTTGACCACGGTGGCGCGGTAGTAGCCCACCGTGCCGGTGATGGGGATTTTGTAGCACTGGGTGGTCTCGTCAAACTCGACGGTCATATCCTCCATGTCAAAGCTGCGGTGGGTCAGCTTGAAGCCGGGGCCCAGCAGCTTTGCCAGATAGGCGTCCACTTCCACCGAGGGCAGCAGCAGCTGCTCGGTCTCGGGGTCAGTATTGTAGTTCTCAAAGCCGCCCTGCGTCTCCTGAATACTGTACACACAGCCCCACACGGCTGCTTCCCGCAGGGTCAGGTCGTCGATGTTCTCAATGCCGTCAAAGGGCATGGGGTCGAACAATACCAGACCCTCCAGCTTGTCCTCGTATTCCTGCTTTTGTGCGGTATCGTCAAACAGGTTTGCCACAAGGCCCACACCGGCCCGCAGCACCGTAATAAACCCGATAAGCACCAGCACCGTGATCAGCAGACCCAAGGTCTGCCGCCAGCGGCGGCGCTTGATCCGGGCGTGTTCTTCCGGGGTGATCGTATTTTTCATTGGTCTGAGTCTCCCAAAGTTTTTTGTCTACCCAACAGTATACCACATCCAGCCGCAGAGTGCAAAACCTGTACCGGTGGTTTTTTTGTGAAAGCCGGTTTTTTATTCCCAGTCCTTCCATATTTCGGGCTGGTAGCCCACAGTGGCCTTGCGCCCGTTGCGCACGATGGGGGTCTTGAACAGCTGCTGATTTTCAAACAGCTTATCCTCTTTCTGCCAGTCCACCAGTGCATCCAGCAGCGCAAGGGTCTGCTTGTCCTTTGCCGCCGGATTTACCAGCGCTTCCCAGCCGCCCAAGGCGCGCGCCACGTTATCAAACTCGCCCCGGCTCATGCCCTTTTCCTTCAGGTCGATCATCTGGAACTTTATGCCGCGCTCCTTGAAATAGCGCTGCGCCTTTTTGGTATCAAAGCACTTGCTCGTGCCAAAGATCTGGATATTCATCTTCTCTCCTCCTGCCGGTTTCCGGCGGTCTTATTGTACCACACCGCAAACCGCTTGCATAGGCATAATTTGCGGCAAAACGGGCAATGCTTTCCGCAAGGAGGTGTTTGCATGAACGCATTCGTAGACCCTGAACTGTGCATCGGCTGTACCCAGTGTGCCGGGCTGTGCCCCGCAGTGTTCCGCATGGAGGGAGTTCTGGCTGTGGCAGAGCCCGGCCCCATCCCGCCGGAGGAGGTGCCGCAGGCCGTCACCGCAGCCCAGAGCTGCCCGGTAAGCGCCATCCGCATTGAGGAATAAGCCCGGCATCGGTAAGGCTGCTGCACAGCTTGTGCGGCAGCTTTTTTTGCGGCAGGACGATTTGAAATGCCCTCCGCTTTGCTCTGGGCATAGGCAGCGGAAGAACATTATAAATGATACGATTGTCACGGCTTACGAGCCGTGACAATCGTATTTTTACAAGAGACGGCATCACGAAAAGCAGCCACTTCTCTTTTTTACGCAAAAAGCTCCCGCGCGGTACAGTTTTGTGCTATACTATAAAATGTGAGATTACGCAACGGAGGAACTGCATTATGCGTTTACTGGTCATTGACGGCAACAGCATTGCCAACCGCGCTTTTTACGGCATCAAGCTGCTGACCACCAAGGACGGACGTTATACCAACGCCATCTATGGCTTTTTGAACATTCTGCTCTCCCTGCTCAAGGAGTGCCAGCCGGACGAGGTGGCTGTGGCTTTTGACCTGAAAGCCCCCACCTTCCGGCATAAAATGTACGATGGCTACAAAGCCACCCGCCACGCCATGCCCGAGGAACTGGCGCAGCAGATGCCGGTGCTCAAACAGCTGCTGGCAGACCTTGGCTACCGCACCGTTACCGCCGAAGGCTGGGAAGCGGACGATATTCTGGGTACACTGGCTGCTGCCTGCGCCGCCCGAAAGGACGACTGCTTCCTTGCCACCGGAGACCGGGACAGCCTGCAGCTGGTAAGCGAGAGCACCACCGTGCTGCTGGCTGCCACCGTGATGGGGCGCAGCAAGACCGTGGTGATGGACGAGGACGCCATTCAGGAAAAATACGGCCTTGCGCCTAAGCAGCTTATCGAGGTGAAGAGCCTGATGGGCGATACCTCGGATAACATCCCCGGCGTGAAGGGCATCGGCGAAAAGACCGCCCTCTCGCTGGTGCAGACCTTCGGCTCGCTGGAGGGCGTGTACCAGAACATTGACGACAAGCGCATCAAACCCAAGCAGCGGGAGCACTTGTTGGAAGACAAGCCCATGGCCGAGTTGAGCCACACGCTGGGCACCATCCGCACCGATGCCCCCATCGACACCACCGAGGGTTCCTACACCGTGGGCGAGGGCAACAAACCCGCCGCCGTGCGGCTTTTGCAGGAGCTGGAGATTCACTCCCTGATTCCCCGGTTTGGGCTGGACGGCGTAGCGCCGGAAGCCGCCGCTGAGGAAGAGGCTGTGGAGCTGCCGGAAGCAGAGCTCACTCCCCTGCCCCTGACCCCCGCCGGGCATTATCTGGTGGCTGCCCGCCCCGCCGTTATCGGCAAGCAGGGCACTCGCAACGTGGTATTGCAGCCGGAAAGCTGGTACGCCGTGCAGGATACTACCGTCTATCCGCTGGAGGACGCCGACCTAGTGCGGCTGCTGGACAACGCCGATGTGACGCTGGATGTGTTCAACGCTGCGCCCCTCTACGCAAAAGCCATGGCCGCCGGCGGCTGGGGCAGCAGCATCGTCTGGGACGGCAAACTGGCCGCCTATCTGCTGGACGCCTCTGCCTCCAAGTACCAGATTAGCGAACTGATCCCCGCCTACAAGGCCGCTGCCGCCTTTACCTGCACCGATTACCCGGACGCCGGGCGGCTGGCCGATCTGTTTGCCCGGATGAAGGCCGAGATCACCGCCTGCGGCGAGGATGCACTGTACAACGAGATCGAGTTCCCGCTGGCACAGGTGCTGGCTGATATGACCCGCACCGGCGTGCTGGTGGACAAGGACGGCATCGAGCAGTTCGGCGTAAAGCTGCGGGAGGAACTGGAGCAGGTGCTGACCCGCATCCACATGGAGACCGGCAGCGCCACCTTCAATCCCAACAGCCCCAAACAACTGGGCGAGATGCTGTTCGACACCATGGGTCTGCCCCACGGCAAAAAGACCCAGCGCGGCTGGTCTACCGATGCCGAAACGCTGGAAAGTTTGCGTGAGTACCCGCTGGTGGAGGACGTTTTGCAGTACCGCGCCTACCAGAAGCTGAACTCCACCTATGTGGAGGGTCTGCTCAAGGTCATTGGCGAGGACGGGCGCATCCACTCCACCTTTAACCAGACCGAAGCCCGCACCGGACGGCTCTCCTCCGATAATCCCAACCTGCAGAATATCCCCATCCGCACCGAGCTGGGCAGTCAGCTGCGCGCCTACTTTGTTGCAAAGCCGGGCTGTGTGCTGGTGGACGCGGATTACAGCCAGATCGAGCTGCGCATCTTGGCGCACATCACCGGGGACGAGCACATGCAGCAGGCCTTTTTGAACGGCGAGGATATCCACCGCAGCACCGCCGCCAAGATCTACGGCATTCCGCAGAGCGAGGTGACGCCCCGGCTGCGCTCCTCGGCCAAGGCCATCAACTTCGGCATCATGTACGGCAAGGGCGCGTACAGCCTTTCCAAGGATATCGGCGTGACCGTGAAGGAGGCAGACGCCTTCCTTAAAAACTATCTGGCGGCCTTCCCCAGCGTGAGCGGCTATATGGACAAGACCATCGCGGACGCCAAGGCAAACGGCTACGTGTCCACCCTGTTTGGCCGCCGCCGCACCCTGCCGGAGCTGGCCAGCACCAACTTCAACGTGCGCGCCAGCGGCGAGCGCATGGCCCGCAACACCCCCATTCAGGGCACCGCTGCGGACGTGATCAAGCTGGCCATGGTGCGGGTGTGGAAGCGCCTGCGGGACGAAAAAATGGCCAGCCGCCTGATTCTGACCGTCCACGACGAACTGATCGTGGAGGCCCCGGAGGCGGAGGCCGAGCAGGCTGCCCGCATCCTGCGGGAGGAAATGGAAGGCTGCGTGCAGTACGCGGTGCCCCTGAGCACCGATGTGCACGCAGGCAAAAACTGGCTGGAGGCACACTAAAATGATCATTCTCGGAATCGAGTCTACCTGTGACGAAACTGCTGCTGCACTGGTGGAGGACGGACGGCACCTGCTGAGCAACGTCATCTCCACCAGCGTCAAGGAGCAGGCGCTGTACGGCGGCGTTGTGCCGGAGATCGCCAGCCGCCGCCACTGCGAGTTTATCAGTGCTACGGTCAAAAAGGCTCTGCTGGACGCCGGCAAGACCATGGAGGACGTGGACGCCGTGGCTGTCACCTTTGCGCCGGGGCTCATCGGCGCAGTGCTGGTGGGCGTGAATTTTGCCAAGGGTCTGGCCTACTCGGCGGGCAAGCCGCTGGTACCGGTGCACCATCTGCGGGGACACATCGCCGCGCTCTACCTGACCCACCCGGAGCTCAAGCCGCCCTTTTTGTGTCTGGTGGCCTCCGGCGGGCACAGCCACATCGTGGAGGTGCAGGACTACACCCACTACCACATTCTGGGTCATACCGTAGACGATGCTGCGGGCGAAGCCTTTGACAAGGTGGCCCGCACACTGGGTCTGCCCTACCCCGGCGGCCCCAGCGTAGCCGCCGCCGCAAAGACCGGCGACCCCAAGGCTTACCGCCTGCCGGTGCCCCATGTGGAGGGCAAGTACAACGTGAGCTTTTCCGGTTTAAAGACCGCCGTGCTCAATGAGGTGAACAAGGCGCAGATGAAGGGCGAGGAAGTGAACGTGCCCGACCTTGCTGCCAGCTTTCAGGAGCGCATTGCGGGCATTCTGGCCGAAAAGCTGCTGCTGGCTGCTGCCGATACCGGGGCAAAGCAGGTGTGCCTTGCCGGTGGCGTAGCCGCCAACGGCCGTCTGCGCCAGCTGGTAAATGACGGTGCCCAGAAGCTGGGTGCCAAGGTCTACCTGCCGGAACTGAAGTTCTGCGGCGACAACGGCGCGATGATCGCCGCGCAGGGCTACTACCAGTACATTGCCGGGCATACCGCCGGGCTGGAACTGAACGGTCTGCCCACCCTGCCCATCGACTACGAATAAACACAACACCGGAGGTGTTCCCATGACTGAGCGCAATCCTATCCTGCAAAGCCTGTTCGACCGCAAGTCGGTGCGGGTGTATGAAGAAAAGCCCATCCCTGCCGAGATGAAGCAGGCCATTTTGGAAGCTGCCGCACAGGCGCCCTCCGCGGGCTGTCAGCAGCTGTATACCATTTTAGACATCACCGACCCGGCACTGAAAGAAGCGCTGGCCGAAAGCTGTGACCACCAGCCCTTTATTGCCAAAGCACCGCTGGTACTGGTGTTCTGCGCCGACTGCAAAAAGTGGTACGACGCCTACTTAGAGGCCGGCTGCACGCCCCGCACCCCGGGTGTGGGCGATTTGATGCTGGCAGTCACCGATGCCGCCATTGCCGCCCAGAACGCCGTAGTCGCCGCCGAAAGCTTTGGCATCGGCTCGTGCTACATTGGGGATATCATGGAAAACTGCGACACCCAGCGCAGTCTGCTGCACCTGCCGGACTATGTATTCCCGGCGGTGATGCTGGTGTTCGGCTGGCCCACCCAGCAGCAGAAGGAGCGCGTAAAGCCCCAGCGCTGCGCCATGGAGCATATCGTGCACGAAAACGGCTACCGCACCATGGACGGCGCAGAGCTGCGGGACACCTTCGGCTACAAAGCCGGAAACGCCCCCTTTGACCAGTGGTGCACCGCCTTTTGCAACCGCAAGTATAACTCCGATTTCTCCAAGGAGATGACCCGCTCAGTGGAGGAATATCTCGGCCAGTTCCGGTGATCTAAAACGTTTCTGAGCCACAAATTATAGCAACAAAAAGCGGCAGCTGCACGGTATTTTGTTCAGCTGCCGCTTCTCGTTTATCTTTGGTTTTCCGCAAACAGTGCGCCCAGCTCTGGCAGGATATCATGCGGCAGCATTCCGTACTCGCCGCGCTTTACGGCGGCACGGTCGGCGGCGGCACCGTGCAGGTATACCGCACAGGCAGCAGCTTGATAGGCAGGCAGACCGCAGGCCAGCAGCGCTGCCAGCATCCCCGCCAGTACATCCCCGCTGCCGCCCCGGGCAAGCCCCGGGTTACCGGTAGGGTTCACGCACACCCGCTCATCCGGGCTTGCCACAACGGTGCGTGCGCCCTTCAGCACCACCACGGCATTCCACGCTTTGGCATAGCGCAGGGCAATGCCCTCCCGGTCGGTGGCAAGCGCTGCCGCCGAAAGCCCGGTCAGGCGCGCCATCTCACCGGGGTGCGGGGTAACTACCAACTCCCCTGCCGGGTGTGGGAAGGGCTTGCCCTCGGCCAGCAGCTGTGCGGCGGCGTTCAGACCGTCTGCGTCCAACACCACAGCCCCCGCAAAGCCAAGCAGCAGCTGCTGCACCAGCGTGCGGGTCTCGGTGGCCCGGGCAGCGCTTTGCGCTGTGCCGCCAAGGCCGGGGCCCAGCAGCAGCACGGTGGCCTTCTGCCGCCGGAGCAGCGGCACATTTTCCGGCGCAATGCCGCCCTGCGCGCCCTCCTTACAGGGGCACAGGCAGCACTCCGGCAGGCGGGTGACGGCGGCGCTGACCACCGGCTCCACACTGGCAAGGGTAACGATACCCGCGCCGGTGCGCAGTGCACCCTCGGCTGCCAGAAGCGCAGCGCCCCGGTAAAAGGCGCTGCCCGCCACTGCCAGCACACTGCCAAAGGTGCCCTTATGGCTGTCCCGGGCACGGCGCGGGATGCTCTGCCAGACAAATTCTTCGGTAATTTCCACAGCCATGGGTACACCTCCAGAAAGCGATTTCAAATGCCCTTCGTTTCACTCTGGGCATTTCTAGCGGAATCATTATTTTAAGATTGTCGGTTTGGAAAATCTGCGGATTTTCCAAACCGACTTTTTCACAAGAGAGGAATTTTTTCGAGATAACTTTTACGCCTGCCCCTGCACAAGGGCGCGGATCTGTTTTTCCACGTTCTGCACTTCCTCGTGGAACATCCGGGCAGAAACGCGCAGTGCACCGTGACCAAGGATAATGACCTGCTCCATACCGTCCGAGGTCGCCACGCGGACGCGGCGGCTCTTGCCGATTTCATGGGTGACCCGCTCGATGAACATATCAGCGGTCTCGGCCTCCTTGGTGTAGACCACATGGATGTTGTGGTACTGCTCGATGGCGCCGGGGCTTCCGGGCACGCGGTAGGCATCGAACACCAGAATGAGCACGCATTTCTGGTAGCCCTGATAGTTGCACAGGATGTCCATCAGCTTGCGGCGGGCGGCGTCCAAGCTTTCCTTTGCCAGCGCGTTCAACTCGTCCCACGCAAAGATGATGTTGTAGCCGTCCACCAGCAGATACTCCGGGGCAATTTCCCACTGTTCGGCGGAAAAATCCGGGCGTTCGGTCTTTTGCACCGGACGGAAGGCTGCCAGCGGGTCACGCTTGATGGGGCCGTAGGTGCGCTCAAAAATTTTGAGCAGTTCGGCATCCTCCTCCAGCGTGGCGCGGTAGGCCATGGCGCGGCGCTGGGGCACAGCCTGCGTCTCCGGGCGGGTGGACTTTGCCTTGCCCCAGCCGCTTTCCACGTGCATATGGCTGCGCACCTCGCTCCACGGCACCACAAAGCCCGCACCATGGGCGCAGAATACGGAATCCGCGGGGTTGTCCAGATCATGCTCCGGCTGGTAGCCGGTCTCTGCAATGACCTCCTGCGCGTTATGACAGGGGCGGTAACCGTCCAGCGTCAGACTCAGGTGTCCCCTGCCCCGGGTGTAGCTGACCACCTCCATGGGGTAGCTGCGCATGGTGGATACCGGCGCAAAGCCGGTCAGGGTGGCGGTCTCCGCGCCACTTTCCGGCGGGTCAAAGCTGCCCTCCATGCGCTGGATATCGCTCATGGCGCGGCCGATATTCTCCACCGGCACCTCCAGCCGGAAGGCATACCACGGCTCTAGCAGCTGGCTTTTGGCCAGCATCAGCCCCTGCCGCACGGCGCGGTAGGTGGCCTGCCGGAAATCTCCGCCCTCAGTGTGCTTCAGGTGTGCCTTGCCGGTGAGCAGAGTGATCTTTACATCGGTCAGCGGTGCGCCGGTCAGAACGCCAAGGTGCTGCTTTTCTTCCAGATGGGTCAGCACCAGCCGCTGCCAGTTTTTATCCAGCACCTCTTCCCGGCAGTCGGCGGCAAACTGCATCCCACTGCCCCGGGGCAGCGGTTCCAGCAGCAGATGCACCTCGGCATAGTGGCGCAGCGGCTCGTAGTGGCCTACACCCTCCATGGGCTCGGTGATGGTCTCCTTATACAAAATACCGCCCGGGCCAAAGGATACCTCCAGCCCGAACCGCTCCGCCAACAGGCTGCGCAGCACTTCCAGCTGTACCTCGCCCATCAGCTGCACATGAATTTCGCCCAGTGTCTCGTTCCACACCACATGGAGCTGGGGTTCTTCCTCCTCCAGCCGGTGCAGCTTGCCTAGCGCGGCGTGCACATCCGCACCCTCCGGCAGCAGCACCTGATAGCTGAGCACCGGCTCCAGCACCGGCACATCGCTGTCCCGCTCTGCCCCAAGCCCGGCACCGGGCTTTGCATGGGTCAGGCCGGTCACAGCGCACACCTGTCCCGGGCCGATGGCCTCGGTCAGGGTATATTTTGCGCCGGAATACAGCCGCAGCTGGTTCGCCTTTTCTGCCCACGGCTCGCCGTCCGTTTCGCCGGAGAGCAGAGCCTTTACCTTCAGCTCCCCGCCGGTGACCCGCAGCCATGTCAGGCGGGTGCCCTGCTCGTCCTGCGATACCTTGAACACCCTTGCACCAAAGGCGTGCAGCGCCGGGGCGGGGCGGGTGTAGCGGTCAAGCCCCTCCAGAAGTGCATCCACCCCGTCCAGCCGCAGCGCCGCCCCGAACCAGCACGGAAAAACGTGCCGCCGTGCAACTGCGGGGATAATGTCTGCATCGGTCAGGGTTCCCGCGTCCAGCATTTTTTCCATCAGCTGCTCATCGCACAGCGCCAGTGCTTCGTTGCGGGCGGCAGGCTCTGCGCCAAAATCCACAAAACCCTCGCCAAGGCGGCGGTTCAGCTGGGTAAGCAGCTGCTCCCGGGTCATGCCGGGCAGGTCCATCTTGTTCACGAACACAAAGGTGGGCACATGGTAGCGCCGCAGCAGCCGCCACAGCGTTTCGGTGTGGCTTTGCACGCCATCCGTTCCGCTGACCACCAGCACGGCATAGTCCAGCACCTGCAAGGTGCGCTCCGTCTCGGTGGAAAAATCCACATGGCCGGGGGTGTCCAGCAGGGTGATGGCGGTATTGCCCGCCGTAAGCAGCGCCTGCTTGGAAAAGATGGTGATGCCGCGCGCTTTTTCCAAGCTGTCGGTGTCCAGAAAGGCATCTCCGTGGTCTACCCGCCCCAGCTTGCGGATGGCACCTGCGCGGTAGAGCATGGCCTCGGAGAGGGTGGTTTTGCCGGAGTCCACATGGGCCAGAATGCCCAGTACGATCTGTTTTTGCGTTGTTTCCATGCACTGCTCCTATAAGCCGTTTTTCTAAGTACTGCACACCATTTCCAAAAACAGCTTTTAAAAATAATTTCCTGTTTATTGTAGCACGCTTTGCCGGGAAAAGAAAGTTTTCCGGTACAAATCCCGCAGGCAAAAAACAGCACCGGACAGAAAATGGTCTGCCCGGTGCAATTTTCTTAAAAAAGATCCAGCATATTGTCCAGATAGATTGCCTCCCGCACCTGCAGCTGGTATTCCGGCTTTGTCATATAGTAAAGCAGAAATTCCAGCACCAGTGCGCTGCCAAGCCCCCTGCCCTCTATCTTGAACTGGGAAAAGCCTGCGGGCAGGTACCGCTGCCGGATGTCCTCCACCCCAATAAATCCGGGGCTGCGCATCGCCTTGGAAAAGCGGTAGCCCCCGGCGGCATCCGGGGCGGCGCAGCGGTGGTCCGGGCAGTCCTCGCCCAGATTCTGGCGGCTGACTGTCTCATAGCAGCGCTTGCGCTCGGTGCAGCCGAACCAACAGCACTCGTTGCACAAAAACTCTACCTTCGCCTTTTGCTCCGGCGGCAGGGTGCGCAGCTGTTCCAGTGCCGGGTTCAGCCGGAAATCTGGCACCACATACCGGAACTGCGGCTTTTCCAATTCCTGCCGCAGCTCCGCAAACTCCGTGAGCACTTTGGTGGTGGAGGACACCAGATACAACTCCGGCCAACGCTGTTGCAGATAGTCCGCCAGCAAATCAGAATGGACGATCACACCGTTTGGCACACTGCCGCTTTTTGCAAACTGCTCACACAGGGCGTTGCACTGCGGGTCAGCAAGGTGCTCAGCCCGCAGCAGGGAGTTACTGAAGGTCAGCCGCCCGGAGATGCCGTATTCCCGCAGCAGCGCCAGCACCTCGCGCGCAGCTGCCCCGCCGCAGGAGATGCGTCCCCCGCCCCAGATACAGCCCGCCGGTGCGCCATAGATAGAGCCGATGGTGCACCAATCGTAAAAATATTCCCGGTGCTCCCGGTACAGCGGCAAAAAACGGCGGTACAGCTCGTAAAACTCGAACAGGCCGGGCAGATGATAACAGGCAGCTGCGGGCTTTTCCATAGCGGTTCCTTTCCTTCAAATGGGCATTTCTGCGGTTTTCAGATGCCGCTTTCCATTGCGACCCTTCTCGTGAAGATACGTTTGGAGCGGCCCACAGGCCGCGACAAACGCGAAATATAAATAAGCTTTCCGCTGAAGATGGCCATAGCAGCGCGGAGGCCATTTCAAATCGTCTACTTGCCAAAAAGGCTGCTGCACAAAACTGTACAGCAGCCTTTTGCGTTGTATTTTGCCGCTATTACACGGTAGCGCCAACCTGAGGGGCGCCGCCTGCGAGCTGCTCTGCCGTAAGCGGCTGGGCTTCTGCGGGGGCGTTCAGCCGCTCCTTGGCCACAGCCAGCATCAGCTTGATGCGGTTTTCCTGATTGACCCGGGTGGCGCTGGGGTCGTAGTCGATGGGGGTGATGTTGGCGCTGGGGTACAGCGCACGGATCTTGTTCACCATGCCCTTGCCCACGATATGGTTGGGCAGGCAGCCAAAGGGCTGCGCACACACGATGTTGCCGTAGCCGCCCTGCACCAGCTCGATCATCTCGGCGGTCAGCAGCC
>OGJF01000440.1_pt1 | contig 18265 bp, 14 predicted proteins | sample 1572001 | NCBI WGS metagenome assembly OGJF01 (sample SAMEA2582113, study PRJEB24529) | metagenome | biome: Human gut stool | place: China | collected 2011
GCGACGTGTCCGTGGCCCTCACTTTGCGAGCAAAGTGAGCTACAATGCTGGCGCCCCATCCTACGCCCACGAAATTCCTTAATTCGAATATTTTTTAAACACCTCCCGCGTCCCCATTAAGTCCGCCCCTCATGCCAGCCACAGATACCCCGCCAATGCGATTTGCAGGGCGAAGATGACGGGGATGCCATATCTAAACTTCTTGTGGCGCGTCTTATGGTGCCATAACTTCATGCCCGCCCAGGCGCCCACACTTCCGCCAGCGGCCGCCATCATCAGCAACGTCGCTTCCGGGATGCGCCATTTCGCCCGTTTCGCTTTCAGTTTGTCGATGCCAAATGTTATCAGCGTGGCGACGTTGATGGCCAGAAGATAGCAGGCGAGGAGTCTGTATTGTAATTCCATAATAAATCTCGTGTCCTCAAAATCATCCGATATGCTTCGCGAGGAAGCGCTCCATAGCGCGGTAGAAGTCAAAGCGGTTCTCCTGGTTGTGGAATCCGTGGCCTTCGTTGTCCTTCACCATATATTCCACCTCCACGCCGCGTTCCCGCAGCGCCTCCACCATCTGGTCGCTCTCCGCTTTGTTCACGCGCGGGTCGTTCGCCCCTTGCGCCACAAAAAGCGGCACTCGAATTTTGTCAGCGTGTAGCGCTGGAGAAGTCGCCGCCAGCTGCTCCTTGTCGGCCTCAGGGTTGCCCACCTGTTCATACATCATTTCAAGCATCGGGCGCCAGTAGGGCGGAATCGTCTTCATGAAAGTAAACAAGTTCGACACCCCCACATAGTCCACGCCACAGGCATAGAGGTCTGGCGTGAAAGCCACGCCCGCCAGCGTTGCATATCCGCCGTAGCTCCCGCCGTAGATGGCGATGCGTTTTCGGTCGGCAATGCCTTTGCTGATGAGCCAGTTCACGCCGTCAGTGATGTCGTCCTGCATCTTCAGTCCCCATTCCTTGTAGCTCGCCTCCAGGAACTGGCGGCCGTAGCCCGTGCTGCCTCTGAAATTCATTTGGAACACCGCATAGCCGCGGTTGCAGAGAAATTGCACCTCCGAACTGTAGCCCCACGTGTCGCGTGCCCAGGGGCCCCCGTGTGGGTTCACCACCACTGGCAACTGCTTCGCTCCCTCCAATGTCACGCCGTGTGGCAGAGAGAGATACGCTTCGATGTGTAGGCCGTCGCGCGTTGTGTAAGTCACGTCGTGCATCTCCACCATCTCCTCCTCGCGAATCCACGGCGCAGTGTCGGCCAGTTTCGTTGCTGTGTCCGTTGCCACGTCATAGAAATAATAGCTGCCGCGTGTGCGGTCGTTGCCCACATAAATAAGCGCGTGCTCCTCCTCCTTGTCCGTGTCAGCCACGCCGAAGCGGTAGCCTGGAAAATGCGCCTTTATGCGTTTCCGCAGCGCCTCCTCCTCTGCGTCGAAGAAATGGCGCACTGGTTCCTTGTGGCCCGTGCAATAGACCGACAAGAGTTTCTTGCGTTTGCGCGAATAGCTGATGCTCGAGATGTCGTATTTCTCATTTTCATACATCACTTCCAGTTCCTCACACGTCCGTGGGGCCATCAGTGCCAGCACCACCTTGTCGCGGTTCAAGTTTGTGGCAGCATACACCAAACGGTTGTCGGGCGTGAACTCCATGAAATTAACCATCTCCTTGAAGTTCGTCGTCAAAACGGGGCGAAACTCCTCCTCTTCAGTGTCGCGGTAGAGAATCTGCGTGTTCACGCCGTCAACGATGGCCGTCACGGCCCGCAGTTTCCCCTCGTGGTCCGTCATCCATCCCTGCCAGTTTCCCGGATTCTCCGCCAGTAGCGTCAATTCCCCCGTTCGGATGTTCAAGCGGTAAGGGTCAAACACCTCCGGGTTGCGTTTGTTCAGTCCGATCATCACCTCGTCGGGCGTCTCCTCCAGGTCGTCAATCAGCGACGTTCTAACCCCCGGAAAGTCCGTGTATGCCCGTTGGTCGCTGCCATCGATGTTCACGCCAAAGAGCTGGTAGTTCTCGTCGCCCCCCGTGTCCTTCATATATAAGAGGCGTTCGTTGTCGGCCCACATATATCCCGCCACGCTGCGCAGCGTTTCGCTCGTGACGCGCACGGCCTCGCCGCCCTCAACGGGGCGCACAAAAACATTCATGCGCTCCTCGTAAGGGGCCATGAAAGAGAGGTGGCGTCCGTCGGGCGAAAGTTGGAAGGCCGCTTCCTGCGAATTGCGGAAGAAATCTTCAAGCGGTATGCGGCGCACGGCAGTGTCGGCCGCAGAGAAATTGTTTGCTGTGTTCATATCTTGTGTGTTGCTGTTTAATGGTGGTTCGAAGAATTCTGATACCTTGTTGGAATTTCAGTGCTTGGCTGTTGCAGTCGTCGGTTGCGGCGCCAGCATTGTAGCTCACTTTGCTCGCAAAGTGAGGGCCACGAATACGTAGCGAATATGGCCAGCGCTTCGGGCCATGACCTTGTTGGAATTTCAGTGCTTGGCCGTCGCAATATTCGTCCCCCTCACTTTGCGAGCAAAGTGAGCTACAGTGCTTCGCCTCAGACCTCCGTCGCATGTCGGTTAGCCCAAAAACCGCGTAGAAACATCCTTCGATTTTCAACGCCCAGCCTTCAGTCATTACTTATTCTTCTACAAACTTAGCGATTTTATCCGATTCCCAAGGCAGCCTCGCCTCATTTTCTCCCCGTCCATAAGAAAAGTCATCTACTCGCGGCCGCAATTCGTGCTGCTCGCGGCCGCGAGTAGCGCTACCTTCGGCCGCGAGCAGCACGAATTGCGGCCGCGAGTAGATAACATATCAATATTCTCGGGAAATCCTCCGCGGTCTCTCTTCAACCGCCCTTTCTTCTGTTCGCTCCCCGTCGTCCTTTCCATGTCGCCCCGCTTTTTGCCCATAATCTGAAAAATCATGCCATTTAACAAAAAAGTAACATGTAAATTTGTTTGTTGAGAAATATGTTGCTATCTTTGGGACGAAAATGCGGAGGCATTCACGTTGTTGAAGCGAGAAAACGTATTTAACGATGTGTGAATGAACGAGTTGCATGTTAGTCTTAGTCTTAGAACTCTCATTAAACGAGCTGAGCTGCGTGTGGCAAATTCTTGAAATAATTAAATAGATGGTTTCTGATGTTAAGTCTCTGAAGTTGTCTTGCAAAGTGAATGTGGCATTGTGAAAACGGACTTGTAGTTTCTGCAGCATATTTTCATGAATATGGTTGCCGGTCTGACAAAAAGACGTTTTTCGCATGAATGTTGCATCACATTGCAATAAGACAATGGAAGTAAGTGCTTTTTCTCAACCTCCAGTGAGACGGGATGTAACCCTGTTGCTGGCCGCTCCATAATAAAGCGTGGACGGTTCTTCTGCATCAAGATGGCGGAATATGTTTGCAACAATGTTTCATTTTTGTTTCGTGCGCCCATTTGCCCTTTCGGGCGTTTGGCGCAACGCCATAATTATGTTATGCATTGGGGGATGCATGCTGCAAGACCAGCAGACGCGCCGACGGCAAGTCTGCGTTGATGCCCCATGACGGGGCGGAGATGCAAGACGGGCGGTTCGTCATCCTATATATTATAGGGCGTGTGCTGACGTTGCGCAGCCGTTATGGAAAAAGAAAATGATTTGGGGCTGGGCATGCATTGCCTCGCTCTGAAACTTAACATAATCAAATCTACAAATTATTTATTCACTAATTGTTTAATTCAAATTCTCATCTCACAATGAAGAAAATTTACAATTTTCTTGCTCTGATGCTGCTCTTTGTGGCAGGATCATTGTCAGCAGTTGCTGCTGAACGCGATTGGACCGTGTGGGACGTTGCAGAAAGCCAGATTGAGACGCCGCAGAACGGTATGTTCGTGGTGCTTCAGCAGGGCGGCAACAAGGATGGCTGGTCAAGCAATGGCTATCTGAATCCCTCTGGTTCCTTCAAGGCAGCCGTTGATGCTACCTGTGTTTACGAACTCGTAAAGGTTGGCGAAGACGCGCAGGGCGATGACGTATTCGTTCTGAAAAACTTCTCCAACAAGCAGTACATCTACTCTGGTGGTCACACTTTGTCTTATGGCGAAGCTTTCCAGTGCACTATATTGAAGGGTGTGGCTGGTTCGACAGACCTCCGCTGTAAGATGGATGGTAACGAAAAGCAGCCAGATTCAGAAGGCAATGACTGGGTATTTGCAGGCAAGTTGCCGGAAGACGGCTCCAATCCTGATTACCTCTGCTATTGGGGCTGCCCAGCTTACTCGACTTACACTGACACCAACAACTGGCGAATCTATGTAGCCACTCCTCATCAGCCAACAGCTGACGAGAAATTGGAGACCGTCTACAACGAAGTCTTCAAGAATGGTTTCTCTGATCTCGAATTTGCTGTAGGTGATCAGCCGGGTAACATCTCTCAGGACCTCCACGACAAGATCGAAGCTGCTTACAATGCAGCCAACGACGCTATGGGCAACGACGCTGTTTCTGCGGAAGCCAAGGAAAAGATCGTTCAGGACATTCTTGATGCTCAGGAAGCATTGGCCAACGGTGGCCGCATCATGCTCGTTCCTGGTAAGTACTACATGTTCATCAGCCAGCGTTCACAAGACGGTATGTTTGATACGGGTGGCTCTATGAAGTGTACGAAGGACAAAGTCGCTGTCGACGTTCCTCCAACCCTCAACGATGCCAAATACTTGTGGACTGTTGAAGATGCAGGTAATGGTCAGTACTACATCAAGAACTTTGCAACCGGTCGTTATGCTGGCAAGCAGGGTAGCACTTCTTCTACGTTCCCAACCGTTGAAGGCGCAACTGTTAAGTGCAACGTTGCTTTCAACCCGAACGGCGAAGCTGCTGGCTTGATGTTCAACATCACTGATGAAGATGGCAATATGTGGCACTGTGATGGCGGTATGAATGTCGTTCGTTGGCAGTCGAAGAACGGACTGGGTTGCTTGTTCGCAATCAAGGAAGTTCCTGCTGATGTTGCAGACCAACTCACCGCTGTTGTTGAAAAGGCCCGCTTCATGAAGAAGTATCACGCTTTGGTTAGTGAGGCTAAGTCTACTTCAGAGAAGTATAAGCTTAATTCTGACGTGACTTTCGACGACAAGTATGCTTCTGCAGGTCTTGTTTCTTCGTTCGAAAAGTGCAACGCAACTGAACCTTCTGAAGGTAAGGAAGCTTATGCATTCGATGGCAAGCTCGGTACTTACTACCACACTCTGTGGTCAAGTAATGTAGACGGTGAATACCACTGGGCACAGGTGAACCTCGGCGACGAGCCAATCCAGAAGCTCTTCCTCAAGTTCTCTCAGCGCCACAACAACCGTGGTGGTAACCCAAGCCGCATCGCTCTCGTTGCACAGGCTGACGGCGATGATCCTGAAGGAGCATGGACAGATACTTTGTTCAAGGACACTGTTATCTACCAGTATGCCACTAACTTCCCTAATGGTACCATCGACAGCACTACGACTGTAATGCGTATCGATTTGGGCAAGCCGGTTCAGCACCTTCGTTTCGTGGGTCTCCAGACTAAGGTCAACCAGCTCCACGGCCTCGGCCCATGCTGGCACGTATCAGAATTGCGCTTCTACAAGGACGGTGGTGACAACCCACGTTACAACATGATTCCTGAAGAAGTACGCCAGAAGTTGGCTAACGCCATCGCCAACGCTGAAAAGCTCGCTTCAGACAGCTCTGCAACTCAGGCTGACTATGAAGCTTTGGAAGCCGTTATCAAGGAATTCAACGATGCATATCCTGATGACACTGAACTTCTCGAACTCTTGAAGGATGCTAAGGCTCAGGCTGAAGCTGAAGGCATGGTAGGCACAGCATGGGGTTATTTCCCAGCAGATGCTCAGAGCGGCTTGAAGACAACGGTTGACAATGTTTCTGCTTATGTTGAAGCTAACTCTCCGTTGAGCCTCACTGCCATCGCAGACCAGTTGAAGGCGCTCCGCAGCGCAATCAGCACGTTCAACAGCAAGTTGATCGTTCCTGAAGACGGCGCAATCGTTCGCATTAAGAGCGTAAGCCAGAATCAAAACGGCGACCAGAACGGTCAGTATGGTAACATCGTATATGCTCGCAACGCCGACACTGTTGCTAACGTTTACTGGGGCTATAAGGACGACGAAAACCAGAGCACTCGTTTGAACGCTGTATGGCAGCTCAGAAAGCAGGCCGACGGTTCATTCGTTATCAAGAACTTGGCAACTGGTCTCAACATCGCCAACTTGTATGACGGCGTTGAAGACAAGGACGAAGTGGATCTCTCACAGCGTTTGAGCTCAACTAAGGAAGATTCTAAGTTCACCCTCGTTTCTGGTAAGCTTCCTGGCGTGTTCAACATCCAGTTTGTTGAAGGTCGCTACATGAACGCTGATCCAAGCCACAACGTGGTTAACTGGAGCGGTAGCGATGCAAGCTCTTTGTTCGTGTTCGACGAAGTTTCTTCTGATGTCGTTGCCGACGGTATGACTTACAATGTCAAGGCCAATGCTTATCAGATTGTTACGATGCCGTTCGACATCCAGTACGTAGAACCAGCTCCTTACAAGCTCCTCGGACAGAAGGACGGTAAGGCTCAGCTCCAGCTCTACTCTGAGTCTGAAATCATCCCGGCTGGTACTCCGTTCATCGTTAAGACTGACGAAGATATCAACTATCTCCAGATTGGTATCCAGGCTGCTGATGCAAGCGAACTCGCTAACGGTACTTACGTTTACGACCACGTCAACCAGAATGGTATGGTGGGTACTTTGAACTCGCTGACTGTTAATGCTGGCCTCGGCTTGCTCCTCGACGGTGTGATCAAGAACTCTGTTGACAACACTACTGTTGAAGCCAGCTCTGGTTACTTCGTTGAAATCCCTGAAACGACTGAAGATGGCGACATCGCGCTCAACATCGAAGACGTTATCAACGGTATCAACAACGCAGTGGTTTCTAACGCTAAGGGTGGTGCCATCTACACTATCTCTGGTGTGAAGGTTCGCGCTAACTCAACTGTAGGTCTTCCTAAGGGTCTCTACATCGTTAACGGTAAGAAGGTTTACGTAAAGTAATCACTCTCTGAATGTTAATGCATTTTCAATAAAAAGGGCGCTCCGCATTCGCGGGGCGCCTTTTTTGTTTTCTGGGCCGCCGTGGCCTTCGGTGGCATTTTGCTTCTTTTTCGTGCCGCTTGGCCCTATAAAATCCCTTTCAGAATTGTGGATGTGAAAAGCAAATTGTAACTTTGTCCTGAAATTGAAAAACCTGAACCAGACTGCGCTCTTAGGTAGGGTGGTTATAATCCAGAAACAATCTGCGCGGTTTTGAGCCAAATAGCAAGTGGCGAAGCATGCGCACATGATAAACGAACAAAGCGCGAAAAGGAGCGCCCTGAAAGGGCAGTAAGTGCATAGCCCAGGGCAACGCCCTGGGTATTAGTGCATAAATGCCTACGCCCTGTAAGGGCAAAAGTATGGGCGCAGTGTTGATGCTTACTTTTGCCCTTACAGGGCGCACGAACGGGGAACACGGCACCCAGGGCGTTGCCCTGGGCTTTGGACTTGTTGGGCTTTCAGCCCGTGCCGGGTCGCAGATAGGGCTTTCCCGTACAATCTTCATCGACTCAATATTCCCATTTTGAACACCCTACCTTTTAGGGGGCAGCGGTGTTGCAACCGCCATGCTATTTGGTCAAAAATCGTGCAGCATTCTCTGTATTTCCCCCCGCCCACAGTCTGATTCCCTAAACCGCCCCTGGCGTGAATGCACGGCGGAGGCCTTCTTATCACATCTTTTTTATGTATGCAATTATCTTAAATGCAGTCGCCGTCGTTGTCGGCAGCGCTGTTGGTGCTTTGGCGCGTAAGGGAATACGCGAGAAATACATCACCGTTCTCAACACCGCTATGGGCCTTGCCGCCATTGTCCTCGGCGTCAATGTGGCGATGGAACACATGATCAAAAGCCACTATCCCGTTCTCTTCATCTTCTGCCTGGCCATCGGTGGGCTCATCGGCACTTTCTTGAAGCTCGACCAGCACTTGGAGCGTGCCACGCGCCGCGTTTCCGGCGGTTCCAACCTCGCAGAAGGCATCACCACGGGCGTCTTGTTCTGTTGCGTCGGAACGCTCTCGATGATGGGCCCCGTGTTGAGCGCCCTCTTTAATGACAACACCTATCTCATGACGGGCGCCACGCTCAACCTCGTGACAATGGTTGTCGTGGCCTCCAGCTATGGTTTCGGCACCGCCATCACGGCCTTCTTCGTCTTTGCTTGGCAGGCCAGCATCTACGGCATTGCAAAAGTTTCTGCCTCCTTCATCTCTGAAGAACTCATCGCGGAGGTCAGCATCGTCGGAGGCGTTTTGATTGCCGCCGCTGGCCTCGGCGTGCTCAACATCAAGGATTGCAAGACCATCAATCTGCTGCCCGCCCTCTTCATCCCCATGCTCTTCTTCCTTGTCAAGGGATTGCTGGGCCTTTGATGGACGGCCGCAATGGGCAGTCTGATGATGTAGCGTAAAATTTGGAAGCGGAAAAAGTATGGAAGCAGTCAACTATAGTTATAAAAGAATCCTCGCCATTGCGTTGCCCATTCTCGTTAGTGTGTTGATGGAGCAACTCATCGGCATGACCGACACGGCCTATCTCGGACGCGTTGGGGAGGTGGAATTGGGAGCCGCAGCTCTCGGCGGTATCGCCTATACCGTGGTGTTTATGCTTGGCCTCGGTTTCAGCATCGGTGTGCAAATCATCATCGGCCGCCGCAACGGAGAGGGCGCTTACACAACCATCGGCAGTGTGTTCTATCACGGCCTCTTCTTCCTGCTCCTTCTTTCCCTCGTCTTGGTGGCGTTCGTCTTTTTCTTTGGCGACCGCTTGATGAACAGTCTTATCAGCTCTCCCGAAATCGCCAGCGCCTCAGATGTCTACCTGACGTGGCGCATGGCGGGCATCCCCTTTGCCTTCATCACCCTCGTTTTCCGCGCCTTTTATATCGGCACCACCAACACCCGCACGCTCACGCTCAACTCCCTCGTCATGGTGTTGAGCAACGTCGTCTTCAACTATGTCTTGATCTTCGGCAAATTCGGCTTTCCAGCCCTTGGCATACAAGGTGCGGCCATCGGTTCGGCCTTGGCGGAAATCGTTTCCTTCCTCTTCTTCCTCGTCTATACCTCGCGGCGCATCGACTGCGCAAAATATGCTCTCAATGCCATGCCGCGTTTCCGCTTTGGCATCCTGAAAAACGTGTTCGATTTGAGTGTGTGGATAATGATACAGAATTTTCTGTCGCTCGGCACGTGGTTTATCTTCTTCCTGGCCATCGAGCATCTCGGACAACATGATTTGGCCGCCACCAACATCGTCCGCAATGTCTCTGCCTTCACCTTCATGACGCTCGTGGCCTTCGGTTCCACCATCTCCACCCTCGTCAGCAACTTCATCGGACAGGGAAACGACGACAGCGTGATGCCCATGATACACCGCGTGATGAAACTCACGTATCTCATTCTCCTGCCTGTCATACTCCTCATCGCCACTTTCTCATACAACGTCTTGAACATCTTCACCGATGATGCGGCGCTCATCCACTACGCGCAAGGCGCCCTTTACGTGCTCCTCTCCTCATACGTCTTCAGCATCCCCGCCCAATTGTGCCTCCATGCCGTATCTGGCTCTGGAAACACCAAGGCCGCGCTCGCGATGGAGTCGGTCAGTCTTTTGATTTATATGGTCTTCGTCTTCGTGGCCATCTTCCATTTCCGCAGCAGTCTGCCCGTATGTTGGCTCAGCGAGTTTGTCTATTCCATCCCCATTTCCTCCCTGGCCTATTTCTATATGCGCAGGGGCTTTTGGCGGAAAAAGGCGGCGATTTGACCCGTCGGGAAGCCCAGAAAAACCGCCCGTTTCGACTTTTCCCCGTGACTAATCGGCTGATTTGTTAGGCATTCTCATAAAAATGTGGCGCGTAACCTTGTGTAATTCATGTAAAAATCGTAATTTTGCAACGCTTTTCTGATGGGCCGCTGTCGGGATGAGAGTTCCCCGTTACGCCCACAGACGAATAACATAATAAATTACCAAAAGAAAAAATGGCAGATTTAATTAAAATCGCTGAGGAAGCATTTGCTACGGGCAAGTCATTCCCCGAATTCAAGGCTGGTGACACCATCACCGTAGCTTACAAGATTGTCGAAGGCAACAAAGAGCGTATCCAGCTCTATCGTGGCGTTGTCATCAAGATTTCTGGTCATCAGGATAAGAAGCGTTTCACGGTTCGCAAGATGTCTGGTAACATTGGTGTTGAACGTATCTTCCCAATCGAATCTCCGGCTATCGAAAGCATCGAAATCAACAAGCATGGTAAGGTGCGTCGTGCTAAGCTTTACTACCTCCGTACCCTCACTGGTAAGAAGGCCCGCATTAAGGAACGTCGCGTAAACGTTGCGAAGGAAGCTTAATAGCCCATCTCACTTGTACACACTTACACTTACAATCGCCTGTGTTTTGCATCCCTGCAAAACATTGGCGATTTTTTTTGTTTCTACGAAAATGCAAGAAATCCGTTGAACGCCGATGGGCCGAAGTTTATAGAGATGCTTTGTCTGAAATGCAGTTCGCAACATGATGCTTTCAAGTTCTTTGCCCTTGGCTTTCGCCCGCCACAACGCCTTATTTTACGTATTTCGCGCCTCCTCACTGCCTTATTTTGCAAGTTTTCTTTCGCCATAACGCCTTATTTTACATATTTCGCGCCTCCTCACTGCCTTATTTTACAAGTTTTCGCCCGCCAGAACGCCTTATTTTACATATTTCGCGCCTCCTCACTGCCTTATTTTACAAGTTTTATCCCGTCAGAACGCCTTATTTTACATATTTCGCGCTCGCTCATTGCCTTATTTTACAAGTTTTCCAATAAAAAAACGGTTCCCGTATTAGGCGGAAACCGTTGAGATAGAGGGTGTAAGAAAGTTCTTCCTTGGGTTTTGATGGGAATCGGGCGCTGAGAGATGACTTCCATAAGGCCGCTCATTCCATGTCTCCGGTGAAAGATTCCACGATATAGCGCGGACGGCGTTTCACCTCAGAATAGATTTTCCCGATATATTCCCCGATGATGCCGAGCGCCAGCAGGATGGCGCCGCCGACAAACCAGACGCTGACGAGTAGGGAAGTCCATCCCGGCAACGTATGGCCGTTGAAGTGCGCTATCAGCGCCCAGACGATGACGGCGAACGAAATGACGATGAAGAGGACGCCGAGCAGGAGGATGAGGCGCAGCGGACGGACGGAAAACGAAGTGATGCCGTCCCAGGCGAATCCCAACATGCGGCTGAGCGGATATTTCGACTCGCCGGCAAAGCGGGCGGCGCGGTCGTATTCAACCGTTGCCTGGCGGTATCCCAGCGATTTCACCATGCCGCGCAGGAAAAGGTTGCGCTCAGGATAACTCAGCAGCGTTTTTGCCGCGCGGCGACTCATAAGGCGAAAGTCGGCGTGGTTGTACACCACCTCCGTTCCCAGCCAGTGCATAAAACGATAGAAGAACACCGCCGTTTGCCGCTTAAAGCATGTGTCGGTTGAGCGGTCGCGCCGAACGCCGTAGACAATGTCGTTGCCTTCCAGAAAGCGGTCCACCATCGTGCAGATGGCGTTGACATCGTCTTGCAAATCGGCGTCGATGGTCACAATGCAGTCTGCCGACTCGCAGGCACGCTCCAGACCGGCCCACAATGCGTGTTGGTGGCCCGCGTTGTGCGCCAATTTCAAGCCGCACACCTCGCTGTGGGTCTGCGACTCCGTTTCGATAATCTGCCATGTCTCGTCGGCGCTGCCGTCGTCAATATATAAGATATGGGTCTGCACCTCCTTGGCGGCCAGCGTATCGGCCACTTGCAGCAGGCGTTTTGTCGTTTCATGAAGAACGGGCGCTTCGTTGTAGCAAGGCACCACGATGGTTAATCTTGTCATGAGAGTTTTCTGTTTGTTCTGAACGGCAAATATACAATAATTTCTCCGAAGGCTCCGCTGAAAGTGCGTCCGCTTTGAATATTCCCCCGTTTTCTTCGGTGCTTTTTTCGGTGAAACCACCTTATTTGGCTTAAGCGTAACCCTGTCTTTATGTAAAATAATACACTGGTAAAACTTACAAAAAGATTATTTGCGATGTGTGTAAATAAAAATAAGAAAGTTTTCAGGTATTTTCTTTGTACAAAAAGAAAGTATTTCTACCTTTGCGTCGTGATAAATAAAAGCCAACGTCAAACCCAATACACACAGCAATGAAACGTACCATAGAATTTACGAAAATGCACGGGGCAGGTAATGATTATATTTATGTCAATACGCTTGCTTATCCGTTGAAGCATCCCGAAAAACTGTCCGTTACTTGGAGCGACCGCCACAAGGGCATCGGTGGCGATGGTTTGGTGCTCATTGGCGCTTCGGACGTTGCCGACTTTTCGATGCGTATTTTCAACAACGACGGTTCAGAGGCCCGCATGTGTGGCAATGCCTCCCGCTGCATCGGCAAATATCTTCACGACAACGGGTTGACCGACTCGCTCGACATCCGCTTGGCCACGCTTTCTGGCATCAAGGTGCTTCACCTCTCGCTCGGTGCCGACGGATTGGTTGAGCAAGTGACCGTTGATATGGGCGAGCCGCAGTTGGCTGTGCCTTCGCAGTTGGCATCGCCCGACGGCAGTATGCGCGAGGGCGTCGTGGCGAGCACAGACGGCAAGCGATACGTGGGAACCTTCGTCTCCATGGGCAATCCCCATTTCGTTATCTTCACGGACGACGTTGAAAACATAGACCTCGAGAAAGTAGGCCCAACCTTAGAGTTCGCTTCGCTGTTTCCCGAGCGTTGCAACATCGAGTTTGCCGAAGTGAAGCCCGATGGCAGCATCCGCATGCGCGTCTGGGAACGCGGTTCCGGCATCACCTTGGCCTGCGGCACCGGAGCCTGTGCAACGGCCGTTGCGGCCACTTTGACAGGGCGCCGACCTCGCAAGAGCGTCGTCGCGATGGATGGGGGAGAGCTCACCATTGAATGGCGTGAGGAAGATGGACACGTGTATATGACGGGGCCGGCAACCAAAGTGTTCGACGGAAGAATCACCATCGAAGAATAGACAATCTCTCTTTCCATTCTCCCTATAATAATCCCTCCTCTCCCTATAATAATTCCCCTTTTCCTTATAATAATAAGACATAGAACATCCCCATAAAAATCATATGCGATGCTTACGGTAAATGAAAATTTCTTGAAACTGCAAAAGAACTATCTCTTTGCAGACATAGCCCAGAAGGTGGCCGCTTTTAAGGCAGCTCATCCAGAGGCCAAACTGATTAGATTAGGTATTGGCGACGTAACCCGTCCGCTGCCGCCAGCAGTGATTGAGGCACTTCATAAAGCCGTCGACGAGATGGGGAAGGCCGAGACCTTCAGAGGCTACGGGCCGGAACACGGCTATGAGTTCTTGAGAAAAGCCATCGTTGAAAACGATTTTCAGTCGCGCGGCATTGATTTGGACATCGACGAAGTATTTGTCAACGACGGCGCCAAGAGCGACACGGGAAACTTCGGCGACATCCTCGGCACAGAAAACACCATTTGCCTGACCGACCCCATCTATCCCGTTTACATTGATTCCAACGTGATGGGCGGCAGAGCGGGCCAGTTCCTCGGCAATGCGTGGAGCCGGATTACTTACTGTCCTTGCACGGCAAGCAACAACTTTGTCCCCTCCTTGCCCTGCCATTCCGTTGATTTGATATATCTTTGCTATCCCAACAACCCGACGGGCACGACGTTGTGCCGCGGCGAACTCGAGAAATGGGTGGACTACGCCCGTAGAAACAACAGTCTGTTGCTCTATGACGCAGCCTATGAAGCCTATATCACGCAGCCAGACGTCCCCCACAGCATCTATGAGATACCAGGCGCCAAAGAATGCGCCGTGGAGTTTCATTCCTATTCCAAGACAGCCGGCTTCACCGGTTTGCGTTGCGGATATACCGTGGTGCCGAAAGCCCTCAAGGTCAGGGCCGCCAGTGGCGAAGACGTTTCCCTCAACCAGTTGTGGAATCGCCGTCAGTGCACCAAGTTCAATGGCACCACCTACATCGTTCAGCGGGCAGCGGAGGCCATTTACAGCGAAGCTGGAAAGCGTCAGGTGCGCGAAACCATCAACTATTACATGACCAATGCGAGCATCATGCGCGAGAGCCTTACGGCAGCAGGATTAAACGTCTTTGGCGGCATCAACGCCCCCTATATATGGTTGCAAACGCCCGACGGCATTTCAAGTTGGGACTTTTTCGAACGCCTCCTGCATGAAGTGCATGTCGTTTCCACGCCCGGCGTCGGTTTCGGGCCTTCTGGTGAAGGCTACATCCGCCTTACGGCATTCGGAACGCGCGAAGATTGCGAAGAAGCAATGGCGCGTATAAAGCAATGGTTGGGGAAAGCGTGAGCGGACCTTCGGCTGTGGCGTGATGTGAAGGCAGGAAAACCGGCAATCTTTAATCTCAAATGTTATGAAGCAAATAACAGTTATCCTCTGCTACTTGGCCTTGCTTTTCAGCACCACCCAGCATCTTGCGGCACAGTCTCGACCCATTGCCACGGCAGAAGGCCTTTGGCTGGCCAACGACGGACAACACATCAACTGCCACGGCGGAAACATCATCCAGGCCGAAGACGGCACCTATTGCTGGTATGGCGAACACCGCGTGGAGAATATTCCCGGCGCGAGCGAAGACGGCATCGCCCTCTACACCTCGCGCGACCTAAAGACGTGGCACTACGAAGGCCTCGTCTTGCAAGCCTCGCCCGACACGCTCTCCGACATCGCCTTAGGCTGCATCATGGAGCGTCCGAAGGTGGTTAAAAACCCGAAGACGGGGAAATATGTCATGCTCTTCCATCTCGAATTGCGCGGAAAAGGATATGCTGCGGCGCGAACAGGCTTTGCCGTGGCAAACCAAGCCAAAGGGCCGTTTCGCTTCGTGCGTTCATTGCGCCCCAACGCTGGGCGTTGGCCAGCAGATTTCAAGAAAAAAGACAAAGCCGCGGCCTTGGCCCTCAAAAGCGAAGACTATAAGACCTGGTGGACGCCGCAATGGCGCGAAGCCATCCAAAAGGGTCTCTTTCTGGTGCGCGACATGAAGGGCGGGCAGATGAGCCGCGACATGACCGTTTATGTCGACGACAACGGCCGTGCCTATCATTTGTACTCCTCCGAAGATAACCTCACGTTGCAGCTCGCCGAACTCACCAAAGACTATCTTGGCTACACAGGGCGTTATTGGCGCATTGCCCCTTCTGGACAAAACGAAGCACCAACGCTTTTCAAGAAAAACGGCGGCTATTGGCTCATCACCAGTGGCTGTACGGGATGGGCGCCCAACAAAGCCCGCCTCTTCCGCGCCAGTAAGCTCACGGGGCCTTGGCAGCAATTAGATTGCCCAGCCGTTGGCCGTGGTGCCGACAAGACATTCGGCGGCCAAGGCACCTACGTGATGCCCGACAAAGACCGTCCTGGCGAGTTTCTCTTTATGGCCGACATCTGGACGCCCAAGCGATTGAGCCACAGCCGCCATCTCTGGATTCCCATCCGTTTTGTCAACGAACTTCCCCGCCTTCAGGTCGAGGAGTAGGCGTTCTGGCCAAGTAATCCGCCGCTTCCCGTCAGTTCTTCGTGTTCTTCTGCAATCTCCTTGCAAAATAATTTGTAATTTTGCAGGGCTAAGTAGGTGGTATCATCATTACCAATTAAAGGCAGGTCGTGGCGTTCATTGCATATTTCGCGCCTGTAAATCGAAAGAGCTTCTGCAAAGCCGGCAAGCAGCAGGAGCGCGAGACGCCCCATCGAAAGAAAAGCAAAAACTTTATTCCATATCAATTATGAGCAATCTCAGATTTAAAGTTGTAGAGGAAGCGTTCAAGAAACGCCCAGTAAAAGTGGTAGCGCCGAAGGAGCGCCCGTCGGAATACTTTGCCAAGTATGTGTTCAACCAGGAGAAAATGTTTAAATATCTTCCGTTGAACGTGTACAAAACCTTGCGCGAAGTGATGGAGACAGGTGCCGACCTGCCTTTGGATATCGCCGACGAGGTGGCCAAGGGAATGAAGCAGTGGGCCATGGAAATGGGCGTGACGCACTGCACGCACTGGTTCCAGCCTCTGACGGAAGGAACCGCCGAAAAGCACGACAATTTCTTGGAGCACGACTTCAAGGGCGGCATGATTGAAAAATTTTCAGGAAAAGCCCTCGTGCAGCAGGAACCCGACGCTTCTTCATTTCCCAATGGTGGCATCCGTTCAACGTTTGAGGCCCGCGGCTATTCAGCTTGGGATCCTTCTTCGCCGGTGTTCATCGTGGGAGACACTTTGATGATACCGACCATTTTCGTTTCTTACACGGGCGAAGCCCTCGACTATAAGGCCCCCTTGAAGAAATCTCTTGGCGCCATCGACAAGGCCGCAACGGCTGTTGCTCAATTTTTCGACCCGAAGGTGCAGCGTGTCACCGTCAATCTGGGTTGGGAACAGGAATATTTCTTGGTTGATGAAGGACTTTATGCGGCGCGTCCCGACCTGCTCTTGACGGGCAGAACCCTGATGGGACACGATTCTGCCAAAAACCAACAGATGGACGACCACTACTTTGGCGCCATTCCCGAGCGTGTCGTTGAGTTCATGCGCGACTTGGAAATCCAGTCGCTGGAGTTGGGCATCCCTTGCAAGACGCGCCACAACGAAGTGGCCCCCAACCAGTTTGAGCTCGCTCCTGTTTATGAGGAATGCAACCTGGCTGTCGACCACAACATGCTCATTATGTCGTTGATGCGCAACATCGCCCGCCACCACGGTTTCCGTTGCCTGCTCCACGAGAAGCCTTTCGCTGGCATCAACGGTAGCGGCAAGCACAACAACTGGAGTCTCACCACCGACACCGGCCATCTCCTCCACGCGCCGGGCAAGACCCCAGAAGACAATCTGCGTTTCATCACCTTCATCGTTGAAACCCTCATGGGCGTCTACCGCCACAACGGTTTGCTGAAGGCCTCCATCATGAGCGCCACCAATGCCCATCGTTTGGGAGCCAACGAAGCGCCGCCCGCCATCATTTCCAGCTTCTTGGGAACGCAGCTCAGCGAACTCCTTGAGCGCGTTGAGAAATCCACCAAGGAAGACCTCTTCACCATGGAAGGTAAGCACGGCATGCACCTCGACATCCCGCAGATTCCCGAACTGATGGTCGACAACACCGACCGCAACCGCACCTCTCCTTTCGCTTTCACAGGAAACCGTTTTGAATTTCGTGCCGTTGGCAGCATCGCCAACTGTGCCAGCGCCCTGATTGCTCTTAACACCGCCGTTGCTGAGGCCCTCACCGATTTCCACGCCCGTGTGGAAGCCCTGATTGCCAAAGGCGAGAGCAAAGTGTCGGCCATTCTCGACGTGCTTCGTGAAGACATCAAGACGTGCAAGCCCATCCATTTCGATGGCAACGGATACAGCGACGAATGGAAGGCCGAAGCCGCCCGCCGCGGTTTGGATTGCGAAACCTCTTGTCCGCTCATTTTCGACCGCTATCTCGACGACAGCAGCGTGAAGATGTTCGAAACGATGAACGTGATGAACCGTCACGAGCTTGAGGCTCGCAACGAAATCAAATGGGAGACCTATCAGAAGAAAATTCAGATTGAAGCCCGTGTGCTTGGCGACCTCTGCATGAACCACATCATTCCTGTGGCAACGAAATACCAGAGCGAACTTGTCGACAATGTCCGCAAAATTCAATTGGCATTCTCCGACCCTGAGAAGGTGAAGAGCCTGACGGCATACAACATCGACCTCATTGAGAAAATCAACAAACACACCAACTTCATCGCCGAGAACGTGGAAGCCATGGTGGAGAAGCGCAAGGAGGTCAACAAAATCACCGACATCCGTGAGCTCGCCGTTGCCTACCACGACGAGGTGGCGCCCTATTTCGATGCCATCCGTTACCACATCGACAAGTTGGAATTGATCGTGGAGGACGATATGTGGCCGTTGCCTAAGTATCGTGAACTGCTGTTCGTTAGATAAGAAATAATGTGTCTTTCGCCGTTCCTCTTTTAACAGGAGCGTGTGAGACATATAACAAAAAAATCGGGTGGGGAATACTCACCCGATTTTTTTGTAAGTAATGGTGAAAGAATAAGTTGAGCAATTTTGACCTGTATTTTTGTTGGTTTTG
>OGJF01000441.1_pt1 | contig 18239 bp, 19 predicted proteins | sample 1572001 | NCBI WGS metagenome assembly OGJF01 (sample SAMEA2582113, study PRJEB24529) | metagenome | biome: Human gut stool | place: China | collected 2011
TGGGCCACAGCATGGTGGACGACATCAAGGAGTACGCCGAGAGCCTGTACACCGAGGAGGAGTTCCAGATGCGCCGGGCAAACTACTCGGCACACTGCATGCCCTTTACCAAGGAGAGCCTGTTCTACCGCGAAATTTTTGAGAAATACTACCACGACCAAAGCCGCACCATCGTGGGCTTCTGGATGCCCAACAAAGCATGGCCGGGCTGCAATGTCAACGACCCCTCTGCCCGCGTGCTGGCAAACTACGGTGCTTCCGGCGTGTAACGGCCAGAGCATTTTCAGCAGAAAAAAGTCTTTATCATTGCGGAACACCGGAGCATCTGCGGATGCTCCGGTGTTCCACTTTTACGCAAAAAAGCCCCCGCCGACAGAGGGAAAAAAGTGTCAGCGGGGGCTCGGGGAAATGTCAAATCAGGGGTTCAGGGCTCAGTCGTCTGCGGCCTCGTCCAGATTACCCAGCTTCTTGGCCTGCTCCACAACGGCAGGCACCAGCATCTCGGGCAGGGTCTCATAGCGGGCAAACTCGGTGGTGAACCAGCCGCGGCCCTGTGTGGTCTGCCGGATAAAGGTGGTAAAGTTTGCAAGCTCTGCCAGCGGCACCTCGGCAATGATGGTCTGCAAGCCGTCCTCGTCCGGCTCCATGCCCAGCACACGGCCACGGCGCTTGGTCACATCACCCATGATGTCGCCGGTGTTGTCGTTCGGCACATGAGCCTTCAGGGTGTGGATAGGCTCCAGAATGACGGGGCCGGCCTCCGGCATAGCAGCTTTGTAGGCCAGCTTTGCAGCCATGATAAAGGCCATTTCAGAGCTATCCACCGGGTGGTAGCTGCCGTCCAGCAGGGTGGCCTTCAGGCCGACCACGGGGTAACCGGCCAGCACGCCCTTTTCGGCAGCCAGACGCACGCCCTTTTCCACAGCGGGGAAGAAGTTCTTGGGCACGCTGCCGCCGAACACCTTTTCCTCGAACACCACCTGCTCGCTGTCGCAGGGCTCGAAGTTGATGATAACGTCACCGAACTGGCCATGACCGCCGGTCTGCTTCTTGTGGCGGCCCTGTTTCTGGCAGGCCTTGCGGATAGACTCGCGGTAGGCGATGCGGGGAGCTTCCAGACCGATCTCCACGCCGAACTTGTTCTTCAGCTTGGCCTTGACCACGTCCAGATGCTGCTCGCCCAAGCCGCCGATGACCTGCTGATGGGTCTCGGCGTTATTGATGTAGCACAGGGTGGGGTCCTCTTCCATCAGGCGTGCCAGTGCGCTGGAGATCTTGCCCTCGTCGCCCTTCTTGGCCACGGTAACCGCCATGAACAGGCTGGGCTTGGGGAACACAGGGGCGGGCAGCTTGACCACGCGGTCTGCATCGCACAGGGTATCGCCGGTCTTTGCGCTCACCAGCTTTGCCACTGCGCCGATATCGCCGGCACCGATGCCGTCGTTTTCGATCTGCTTCTTGCCAAGGACGGTCAGGGGCTTAGTGATCTTTTCCATCTCGCCGGTGCGGGCGTTGGTCAGCGGTTCGCCTGCGGTCACCTTGCCGCTGATAACACGCAGATAGCTCAGCTTGCCCACGAACGGGTCGGCCACGGTCTTAAAAACGTAGGCGGCAGTGGGCTCATCCTCGGTGCAGTGCAGTTCCACCGGCTCACCGTTGGCGTCCTCAGCCAGCGTGCTGGCCTCGTGCTCCGGGCTGGGCAGCAGCTTGTGCATATTGAACAGCAGCATATCCAGTGCCTGCATGTTCACGGCGCTGCCGCAGAACACGGGGGTGATCAGGCCGTCCTTAACGCCCTTGCGCATGCCCTCCACGATCTCCTCGGTGGTAAAGGGTTCGCCGCCGAAGAACTTTTCCATCAGCTCATCGTCGGTTTCTGCAATGGCCTCACTCATGGCCTCGATCAGGCCCTGGAAGCGGTGGCCGATGTCCGGCAGGTCTACCTGAATCTGCTTGCCGCCCTCGTACTTGAAGGCCTTCTGGCTGAACAGGTTGATGTACACAGGGGTGCCGTCATCCAGCTTTGCAGGCACGACGCAGGGGCAGACGGTGGAGCCGAAGCGGATCTTCATATCCTCAAGGATCTTGAAGTAGTTGGCGTTTTCCAGATCGCACTTGGACACGAACACCATGGTGGCCTTGCCGTTCTTGCGGGCCAGCTGGAACGCCTTTTCTGCGCCCACAGTAACGCCGCTGCGGCCGGACACGCACACCAGCACGCTCTCGGCGGCGCGGATGCCCTCGTACTCGCCTGCTTCAAAGTCGAACAGACCCGGTGCATCGATCAGGTTGTACTTGATGCCCTCGTACTCCACCGGCACAACGGAAGCCGACAGGCTGGCCTTGCGCTTTGCTTCCTCGGGATCAAAGTCCGAAATCGTGGTGCCGTCCTCGACCCGGCCCATACGCTCGGCAGCGCCCGAAAAATAGACCAGTGCTTCGGTCAGCGTGGTCTTGCCGCTGCCGGCATGGCCGGCAATCAGAATATTGCGGATGTTGTTGCTTGCGTATTTCATATCGGTTTTTCCCTCATTTCCGCCGCACGGAGCGTTCTCTCCGTTTTTGTGGCATATTTTACAAAGATAATACCACACTCGAAACGATTTTTAAATATATCGTTTCAAAATTTGGCAAAAACGCCTGCCAAACTTCCGGGCACTGTTTTGTGCAAGTTGACATTCGGGTGCAAAACGGGTGGGTAGAAAAAGCAGAACTCCCGGCAGCGCGTACAGGCGCGGAGCCGGGAGTTTTCGTTGCAAATATGCGGTTTTTGTGGTATGCTGTAAGTGCCGCTTCGGCGGTAAGGGCGTTGATTGCATAATCGGTGGTCTAGCTCCTTCCGGCTGCGCGCCAGAGGGGGACGAAAAATTTTTTGCTTCCCCTGACGCGAAAGCGGAAAGGGGGGATGCCTCATGACGTTTGAACAGGTCGTGCTGTTGCTCACGCTTCTTGGCGGAGCAATCTACATTACCTTCGAGATCGCATGGACGATTTCCAACGGCAAAAAGAAATGACCGCTCATGCCCTCAGAAAGCAAGCGGTCATTCTTTACGACTGATTAGCCGGATGAGGAGCTGACCATTGCAGTCAGCGCTCTTTCTATTCGTAGTATAGTCTATTTTTCCGGGTTTGTCAAGCCGCAGACCCGTCGGAAGAGGCAGGAGGTTTTACGCGATGAAGCGCGAGGATTATATCAACTGGGACGAATATTTTATGGGCATTGCGCTGCTTACCGCCATGCGCTCCAAGGACCCCAACAGTCAGGTGGGTGCGTGCATCGTAAGCCCGGAAAACAAGATTCTTTCCTTAGGCTACAACGGGATGCCCATGGGCTGCAACGATGACGAGATGCCCTGGGAGCGGGAGGGAACCCCCCTGCAGACCAAGTATATGTACGTCTGCCACGCCGAGTTGAACGCCATCCTCAACAGTGCCCACAACAACCTGAAGGGTGCCCGGGTGTATGTGACCCTGTTCCCCTGCAACGAGTGCACCAAGGCAATCATCCAGTCCGGCATTGCCGAGGTGGTGTACTACGGCGACAAGTACCACGACAGCGATTCCAGCATTGCGGCGCGGTTCATGTTCGAGCACGCCGGTGTCCGGCTGACCCCCTATAAGCCCACCGGACGCCGGGTAGAGCTGGAGCTGTAAGCTCCCTCTTGACCTTCCCGATGCAACGTACTATAATAGAATCATGGCTTGAATAAATATTCAAGAGTGTTTGCATAGAGAGGGAAATATACAATGGAACTGAAAAATCGCAGCTTTTTGAAGCTATTGGACTACACCCCTGCCGAGATCGGGCAGCTGCTGGAACTGGCCGCTGACCTGAAAGCCAAAAAGAAGGCCGGTATCCGGCACGACCAGCTGCGGGGCAAAAATATCGCTCTGATCTTTGAAAAGACCTCCACCCGCACCCGCTGCAGCTTTGAGGTAGCCGCCCACGATCTGGGCATGGAAGTGACCTATCTGGACCCCTCCGGCAGCCAGATTGGCAAAAAGGAGTCCATCGCCGACACCGCCCGGGTGCTGGGCCGGATGTTTGACGGCATCGAGTACCGTGGCTACGGCCAGCAGATCGTGGAAGAGCTGGCACACTACGCTGGTGTGCCGGTGTGGAACGGCCTGACCAACGAGTTCCACCCCACTCAGATCTTAGCCGATTTCCTCACCATTCAGGAGCATTTCGGTCATCTGAAGGGCATCCACTTCGTTTACTTCGGCGACGCCCGCTACAACATGGGCAACAGCCTGATGGTGGGCTGCGCCAAGATGGGCTTACACTTTACCGCCTGCGCACCTAAAAAGTACCAGCCGGATGCCGCACTGGTGGAGCAGTGTCAGGCCATTGCCGCCCAGACCGGGGCGACCCTCTCCTTTGAGGAGGATCCCGTCAAGGCAGCAAAGGGCGCGGACGTGCTGTACACCGATGTGTGGGTGTCCATGGGTGAGCCGGTTGAGGTGTGGGCAGAGCGCATCCACGATCTTGCCCCCTACCAGATCAATCAGGATCTGATGAATATTGCAGGCCCGGATGCAGTATTTATGCACTGTCTGCCCGCCTACCACGACCACAAGACCACCGTGGGCAAGGAGATGGGCGAGCGCTTTGGCCGCGACGCCATGGAGGTGACCGACGAGGTATTCGAAGGCCCCCAGAGCATCGTGTTTGACGAGGCCGAGAACCGGATGCACACCATCAAGGCGGTCATGGCAGCCACCTTGGGATATCAGGAATAACGAGATAAGCCCGGAAGGTTCGCAGACCCTCCGGGCTTATTCTATCTAAAAATAATTTTCCGCTTAGCAATCATTCCGAAACTGCATTCTGCAGTTTCAGCACGCCTGCCTGCGTCAGGCGCTTACGCAGCAGCGCACCCACGATGCAGGACACCACGATCTTTGCAAGATCCAGCGCAATAAAGGGGTAGACACACACCGTCAGCGCATAGCCCAGCTCGCACTGCATCTGGAACACGAACCATGCCGTGCCCAGCACATAGCAGGCGGCATCGCCCAGCACCAGACCCACAGCGGAGACCACCGGGTTGCCCTTGCTCTTTTCAATGAACATACCGCCGATGAAAGCCAGCAGCAGATAGCCCACCAGATAACCGCCGGTAGGGCCTGCCAGCTTGGCAAGGCCGGCGCCGTAGCCGGAGAACACCGGAATGCCGATGGCACCCAGCGCCAGATAGATGACCACGCTCAGGGTGCCGAACTTCGGCCCCAGCAGCCATGCGGTCAGGCAGATAACAAAGTTTGCCAGCGAGATGGGCACGGCTCCGATGGGCACGGTCAGCGGGCCCAGCACGCACAGCACGGCAGCCATCACCGCAGTGACAGCCATCTGGTAGGTAGTCAGTTTTTTGTCTTTCATGGTCAGTTTCCCCTCTGTTTTTTCGTTTTGTAAGGCATCTGTGCCCGAGTATACCGCACCGGTGCGCCGCAGGTCAACGGAAAAGTTTGCAAAGGGTTTACAATCAGAATTTTGATTGTAATACTGTGGAAAGTATGTTAAAATAAAAATGACCGCCCACAGTCTCACAAACACTGAGCGGTCATTCTTATTGACTACTTAGCCGAAGGAAACTGACCCTTGCAGCCAGCACCCTTTCTATTTGTAGTATAGCCTATTTTGTACGAAATGTCAAGAAAAACACGGAGGTTCCCATGGGTGGAGGTCATGTATCGCGGCCAGATTTCGGGATGCCGCAGCCGGATGCTGCGTACCCGCTGACCGAGTTCTATCTGCTGGCGCAGCAGGCGCTGGAAAAAAGCGGCAGCTTTATGCTGCCCGCCCTCTACGCAGGGTTGCACGCCCCCGCCCGGCGCATCTACCGGGAGGAAGCCGCCGGGTATCTGCAGCTTGCGGCTGCTCCGGCAGAAGGCCTGACCCGGCTGCTCTCCCCTGCTCGGATGCAGCTTTTATACAGCAGCTTGCAGGTGCAGCCGGACGGCACCCCCGCTGCCCTTTTGCTGACCGAGGAGTGCACCCGCCTGACCGTGGCGGTGCAGCTGCTGCCGCCCTTTGTATGGGAGGACCCGCTGCCGCCGCTGCCGGATGTTCCGGCGGCGCTCACCCTGCAATTGACCATGCAGGACGTGGTAGCCATCGACACCGCCCCCGCCGCACTGGCGCAGAAACTGGTGCACAGCACCGATGGCAAATGCTGGCTGCACCACCCCAAAGCAGAGACCTTTCTCTCCGAGCGGCTGGCGCTGCTGCAAAGGGTCTATAAATAAAGAAGGAGCACCCTCCCCCTCTTTTACTTTTTTGCGATTCCGTGGTATACTGACCGGTAAACCGACAGGATATCCAACCTCTGTCGGAGAACGTGGACACACCTTGCGGTCCGGTGCGTCCGGTACACAAAAAATGGAAGGATCCGGGTTTTGTTCTGCAATAATCGGGGATGCTGAGCCGTATATTGAGTGAACGTCCCCGTGAGAACCACAAACATTCCATCGAGAAGCCCGCTTCCGGGCATCCAAGGAGAGTTTATACAATGGGACAGCTGACCAGAAACGAAGTATTTACCTTGGCGGTGCAGCGTTACAGCGACACCGTCTACCGCACTGCGGTACATAATTGCCGCTGCACAGCCGATGCTGAGGATGTGGTGCAGGATGTATTTGAAAAACTGCTGCACTACAACGGCATCTTTGAGAGTGAGGAGCATCTCAAAGCATGGCTGCTGCGGGTGGCCATCAACCGCTGCCGGGACCTGACCCGCGCCGCCCACCAAAAGGATACCGAGCTGGACGAGAACCTGCCTGCCCCTGATGTCCTTGCGGAGGACGGCAGCGTGCTGGATGCCATCCGCACGCTGCCGGAAAACTACCGCAATGCCATCTATCTGCATTACTACGAAGGATACACTGCGGCAGAGATCGGGCGGATGATGGCGGTGCCCACAAACACGGTACTAAGCTGGCTGCGGCGCGCACGGGCACAGTTACATACGATGCTGAAGGAGGAGATCGAAGATGAGGTGGTATGAATATAAGATGGAGGTCGATGACCTGACTGCCCCGGACGATCTGAAAGCAAAACTGCTGGCCATGACCGACACCCTGACTGCGGAGGAAAAGGCTGAACCCATGATGGCTGCCCCTGCCCCGCAGACCGCTGCACCCGCAGCACCCCTGAACACCGAAGCCAAGAAGAAAAAGCCCATCCACTTCCCGGTAAAGCAGCTGGGCACGCTGGCTGCCTGTCTGGCCGTGTGCGTGCTGGGTTACAGCACCCTGCATCTGGGCATCGGAATGGGCAACGCAAAAAGCAGCGCACCCGCTCTGTACGCAGCCGAGGGCGCTGCCGACAGCTCCGCTGCCTCTGTGGCAGCGGGCGGGTTTGATCTCCAGCACGCCGCACTGGACAGCACCCCCGAGGCGGTGAATTACAGTCTGGATGCAGACGACCGCTCTCTGGAAACGGAGTACAGCGGCGCCGGCAGCACCGAGGCTGCTGCGCCTGCGGTGGACAGTGCCAAGATCATCTACACCGCCAATCTGACGCTGGAAAGCAAGGATTACGAAGCGGCCCGCAGTGCACTGGACAGCGCTCTTGCCGAGGCGGGCGGCTATCTGGAATCCAGCAGCGAGTACACGCGCACCGGTTCCAGCCGCTCCGTAAGCCTGACCTACCGGGTGCCGCAGGCCAACTACCAGAGCTTTCTGGATGCTGTGGCCGCTGCCGGTAATGTGACCTACCGCAGCCAGCAGGCCGATGATGTGACCACTCAGTATATGGACGTATCCGCGCGGCTTTCTAACCTGCAGGCACAGCGCACCCGCTTACAGCAGCTGCAGGCACAGGCCGAAACTCTTTCGGACTTGCTGCAGATTGAGGACTCCCTCACCGAGGTGCAGTCCCAGATCGAAAGCTGGCAGAGCCAGCTGGACTGGTACAGCGATCAGGTGCAGCAGTGCACCGTGTATATCGACCTGAACGAGGTGCAGACCTACACGCCTGTTGACGAGGGCTTCTTCTCCCGCATCGGCACGGCCCTTGTCTCCGGCTGGGGCAACTTTGTGAATGGCTTGCAGCAATTTGTGGTGGCGCTGGCCTCTGTCTGGCCGCTGGCAGTGCTGGCGTGTGCTGCTGTTGCCGTAGCGCTTGCATGGCGCAAAAAGCACCCGAAGAAGTGACCCCATAGAAATTCATTTTTCCGCATAAAGGCTTCCCCCGGCCGGGGGAAGCCTTTTGTTTAACCCTGCTGAAAACGACCACCCCTGTCCCGCCGGGCTGCTGCACCGGGAGACAGGGGTGATTTCGTATATTTTGTAGTACTTATTACACACCGGAATAGGCCGAGAAGCCGCCGTCCACCGGCAGGCAGATGCCGGTGATGAAACCGGCTGCATCATTGTTCAGCAAAAACAGCAGCGCGCCCACAAGGTCTTTTTCGCTGTCGCCAAAGTGTCCCATGGGGGTGGCAGCAAGGATATTTTTGGTGCGGTCGGTGGGGGTGCCGTCCTCGTTGAAGAGCAGCTTTGCGTTCTGCTCGCTGGCAAAGAAGCCCGGAGCGATGGCGTTGACCCGGATGCCCACCTTGCTGAAATGTACCGCCAGCCACTGGGTAAAGTTGGTCACAGCGGCCTTTGAACCGGAGTAGGCGGGGATCTTGGTCAGAGGCAGGTAGGCATTCATGCTGGAAATGTTCAGAATGTTGCAGCCCTCGCGCCCTACCATCTGCCGTGCAAAGGCCTGCGTGGGCAGCAGGGTGCCGATAAAGTTCAGGTTGAACACCATCTCCACGCCGCTTTCATCCAGGTCAAAGAAGGTGACGGTGTCGCTTTCCAGATCGGCCATCTCAAAATATTCCTTGTCCGTGTTGGCGCGGGCGTTGTTGCCGCCGGCACCGTTCACAAGGATATCGCAGGGGCCAAAGTCTGCCAGCACATCCTCGGCTACCTGCAGACAGTTGGCCTTGTTCATCACGTTGCAGGTGTAGCCCTTGGCGGTGCCGCCTTCGGCCTCGATCTCGTCCGCAAGCTCCTTGAGCTTATTGTTGCGGCCCAGCAGCGCCACCTTTGCGCCCGCCCGGGCCAGCGCCTTGGCAAAAATGGAGCACAGCGTGCCGCTTGCGCCGGTGACGACAGCCACCTTGCCGGTGAGATCGGTGTTCAGTACATTCTTTTCCATAACATCCTCCTGTTACAGCTGTATTCATTGGCTAGAGTATAACAGAAAAAGACGGTCTTTGCCAGAACGTTCTTATTATAAAATGGGAAAGTTTTATTCTTTTTGCCGGGCAACAAGCACGATATCCTCCGGATGCGGTGCAGACGCAATCGCGCAAAATTGCAAAAATGACCGTTTTTACCTTGAAGATCTTCTAACTCTTTCTGCGGCAAAGCCAGTATGATAAACGCATGACAAACACATACTACTTCGGCTGCGCAGCCCGCAGCGGGCTACACTGTTCAAGCCGTACCATGCACAGCAGCGGCGGCGCTTCCCACTTTGATGTGAACACAAAAAAGCAGGTTGAATTTAAAAAAATCAACCTGCTTGGTGGTTGCGGGGGCCGGATTTGAACCAACGACCTTCGGGTTATGAGCCCGACGAGCTACCAGACTGCTCCACCCCGCGATATTTACTTTTTTGCTTTTCAGCGGCTCTCGCTGACTGCTCAATTATAATACCACAGAGCGGGTAGAATGTCAACCCTTTTTGAGAAAAATTTTCGTATTCTCCTGCCGCAGCTTTTAACGCACCATTGTCCGGTGCTGTGCGCGGTATTCGGCGGGGGTGATGCTGTACAGACGGCGGAAGGTTTTCAGGAAGCTGCTGTAATCCGGAAAGCCGCTTTCGGTGCAGGCATTCCGGACGGAAACGCCCTCTTCCAGCGCCTTGCGGCAGTGCTGCATCCGCAGATAGGTCAGGTAGTTGTAGATGCTCTCCATGGTGCACTCCTTGAACGCACGGGAAAGGTGCTCCCGGCTGGCGTAAAGCTCTTGCGCCAGCTGCGCGGTGGTAAGGGTCGGGTCCTGATAATGGGTCTGAAGGTAGGCCACCGCGCGCGACCAGTACACTGGTGCTGCTGGGTCTTCTAATCCCTGACTGTTCCGGGTAAAGCAACGAATACGTTGCCCCCATTTCTCTGAAGATATCCTGCATCTAAAGGGGAATGGGGGCATTTTTTATCAAAAATCAACTGAGAGGAGTAAAAGCCATGGAGATCTGCTCCCGTTTTACCGGCATGGAGCGCAAGAACGGCGCTTTCCTGCTGCATACTGATAACGCTGATGTCAAGGTCTGCTTTGTGACCGATGAGATCGTCCGCGTCCGCGCAAGCTTTGACCATGAGCTGGCAGAGGAGCCCTACGTCCTGATGACCACCGCATGGGAGGATCGGATAAAGCTACTTCCTGACGCAGCCCTTTACAGGTCTACACGCATCCACCACACGCCCGATTCTTACACCAAACGCGAACTTGTCGGGGCGGGCCCCTCCATCTTGCTTACGCAAGACCGTTCGGTCGCTTAAAAGCCCCACTGGGGCTTTCATTGCTGCGCTACGCTGCGCAAACGCGAACTTGTCGGGGTGAGCCCTTCCATCTTGCTGCGCAAGACCGTTCTGTCGCTTAAAAGCCCCACTGGGGCTTTCATTGCTCCGCTGCGCTGCGCAAACGCGAACTTGTCGGGGCGGGCCCCTCCATCTTGCTGCGCAAGACCGTTCTGTCGCTTAAAAGCCCCACTGGGGCTTTCATTGCTCCGCTGCGCTGCGCAAACGCGAACTTTTGAAAACACGTCACTTTCGGCAGTGTGCAAGAAAAAACAATGAAAACTTTGGCAAAAAGAGAGAGAGCTGGACGGTGCCAGCCCTCTTGACAAGGAAAAACACAAGGCTCTTTATTATAATAAAGCTATAAGAACATAATAAAGGCAATTATTTGAAATTTTTGAAAAAACAGAAATCATTTTGATGATATGGGACGTTTTAATAGACAGGAAGGGGGTGAACCGTATCCAGACAGAATTATTGCTGCGGAAAGCGCAGAGCGGAGATACGGGTGCGCTGGACACTCTGATTACAGCGTACTATCCACAAATTCTGAACTATTGCTGTTGGCATACAGCGGACGAGCAGCAGGCGCAGGATGCAGCACAGGAAACCTTTTTGAAAGCGGTGCGCTGGCTGGATTCCTGTGGTGGATTTCAGGGGGCATTCCGTCCCTTTCTGTACAAAATCGCAAAAAACATTTGCATCGATCTGAACCGTACTATGGAGCGGACGGAGGTATCGCTGGAGAGCTTGCCGGGCGAACCCGCCTATCAGGAAAGCGGCTTTGCTGCGGCAGAGGAGAAAGCAAACCTGCGAGCGCTGACGGCCCAGCTGGAGCCGGAACAGCGGGAACTGGTATTGCTGCGGTTCGCACAACAGCTTAAATTGCGGGAGATCGCGCAGATCACAGGTCTGCCCCTGCGCACGGTGCAGTCCCGCCTGCGTGCCGCATTGAAAACCTTGAAAATGCAATTGGAAAAGGAGGACTGGAGATGAATCGAGCCTTTGAAAAAGAACTGTCCAGAGCACTGGCGACAGAGCTTGACACAGCCGCACCGAAAACGCTGCTGCGCCGCTGCCGGGCGGAACATGTCGTAAAACAACGGAGTGATTGGCGTGATTTGCTGCACTGCCAGTTCAAATTGCTGGGCTGGAAGGTCTGGGCGCTGGAAGCAATGGCGGCACTGGCGTTGTACAGTGTGGGTCGGGAACTTGCCCTGTGGGAGAAGGCATGGACATTACGCAATGCACTGTTTGGTCTGAGCACACTTGCCATGCTGACAGCCCTGCTCAGTCTGCCGTTTTTATACCGGGCAAGTCAATATAAGATGCTTGAACTGGAACATGCCACATATGCAGGAATCGGTCGTCCGCTGGTGATGCGGTTTTTGCTGCTGCTGGCGGGGGAAACGATCCTGCTGGGAGTGCTGGTACTCAATGTGCGGGCAGCCGTGCCATGGAGCATCGGGCAACTGCTGGCGGTGTTGACCGTGCCATTCCTGACCGCAAACAATGAGCTGCTTCTGCTGCTGCGCTGGGTGCGCCCGGAATGGATGATGACCGGGGCTGTACCACTGTTTGCAGGGCAGCTGTGTTTGCTGCGGTTCGTGCAATTATCGGAACTGCCGAAAGGTCTGCCGCTGGCGGCGGGCGTACTGGTGCTCTGCATGGTGTTGCAGTGCATCCGGCTTGCCGCCCGGTCAGAATATATTGCAGAAGCTTGAAAGGAACAAGTCATGGAACTGAAAATTCAGAATATTACAAAGCGATACCGGGATAAAACGGCGGTGGATGATGTGTCCATCACTCTCACGCCGGGTGTGTGGGGGCTGCTGGGGGCGAATGGTGCAGGCAAAACAACCTTAATGCGGATGCTGGCGGGCATTCTGCGGCCCAGCAGTGGCCGGATCTTGTGCGATGGGGTGGAGATTGGGACGCTTGGTGCGGCCTACCGGGAAAAGCTGGGGTATCTGCCGCAGGAATTCGGGTTTTACCCGGAATTCACGGTGCAGGACTATCTGGAATATATGGCGGCGCTCAAGGGTCTGCCGCGCACAGAGGCTGCCCGGCAGATCGACGCACTGCTGGAGCGGGTAAGCCTCACTGAGGTGCGCCGCAAAAAGATCATAAAGCTTTCCGGCGGTATGAAGCGCCGGGTAGGCATCGCACAGGCACTGCTCAACGACCCGGAAATTCTGATTTTAGATGAGCCCACGGCAGGGCTGGACCCCGGAGAACGGGTGCGCTTCCGCAATCTGCTGTCGGAGTTTGCGCAGGAACGGATCGTTCTCATTTCAACGCATATCGTTTCGGATGTGGAATACATTGCGGCCGAAAATGCCGTGATGAAGGCTGGCAAAATCATTGCACAGGACACCACCGAAGGGCTGGTAAAGCAGATCGAAGCCAAGGTCTGGCAGGGAAATATCCCGATGGAACAGCTTGCCCGGTGGGAACACCGGCTGCGGGTGGTGAACCTGCGCAACGAGCCGGACGGAACGGTAACATTGCGGTATCTGGCGGATGCACCGCAGCTGCCGGACAGCGTCCCGGCACAGCCCCGGCTGGAAGATCTGTATCTGTGGCTTTTCCCGGAGGAAATGGAGGAAGCAAAATGAACCTGTATCGTTTGGAATTGAAACGTGTGTGCAAAACCCGTATGACAGCTATTCTGCTGGCCATTGCGCTGGTGCTGGCTGTGGTCATGGCATATCTGCCGGTGACCTTTATCGGCTGGACGGAACTGGATGCCAGCGGAAACGAAGTGCGTTACACGGGTCTGAAAGCAATCAGGAAACGGCAGGAGCAGCAGGTATCCGGTACCATCACGCCGGATGTCATGCAGGAAGCACTGGAAGCCTATCAGCGGGTGTACCGGCAGTATGATGCAAGCTCCATCAACGATATCCCGGACGAGGTATTTTATAAAGAACTTGCCCGATATCGGCCTCTTGTGAACAACGCAAAGGAAGCCTTTGCCGACCCGAAAACCGGCATGGCACCGGGCGTGATGGGGCTGACCACAGAGGATATGCAGAACTTTTACAACCAGCTCCCCAAACGGCTGGAATCGGTGATCTGGCTGGAACAAAGCGGAAAGCCCGGCTATGAGCAGGCGCAGGCCATTGCACAGAAAAAGTTCGATGCTGTACAAAAACCGTTCACCTATTCATTTGGGGTCAGTTCAGACGCAATGGATTACCAGACCCTGTTGAGCTTGCTGCTCACCCTGCTGTGCGCGGTGATTGCGGCCCCGGTGTTTGCATCGGATGCACAGACCGGGGCGCAGGACATCCAACTGTGCACAAAAAACGGCGGTCTGCGACTAGCAGCGGCAAAGCTAGCGGCGGCGTTTAGTATCACAGGGGCGGCGTATCTGCTCTGCGGCGTGGTGTGGATCCTAGTCACGAATGCTCTATTTGGCTGGGAAAGTACCCAAACTTCCGTGCAATGGCTGTTTTCTGTGACCAGCCTGCTGCCGTATACCGTTGGCCAGATGGAGTGGGTCATGCTGGTGGCAAACTTCCTGATCTTCTTTGCGGAGGTGGCCTTTGTGCTGATGGCATCCGTATGGGCCAAGAACAACCTGACCGCTTTGTCTGTGGCGCTGATCAGTGTGGTGGCACCGCTGATTGTTTATATGGTCGTGCCGGGCTCCTTTGGAGAATGGCTGTCCACCCTGATTCCGGCAGGGGGCATTGGGCTTTCCAATGCATTGCTGTATAAAATGATCGGCTTTGATTTTCTCTATGCAGGCGGGCATGCTTTCTTTCAGGCAGATGTACTGCTGGCATCGGCACCGATCAAGATCGTTCTGCTCGTTGGACTGGCAATATGGGGGTATCTGCGAAAGACCAAGGTGGCTTAAAAGGAAACGCTACTGAAAAAAGTTCATCGGATGCATAGAAAACTGCATCGGATGAACTTTTGTGTCCTAAGCTCCCTGCCATGAATCATGGTTGTTGATGTACATTTGATGATTGTTGCACATCGACTTTTCTTAATTAAAGCTTATCGCATTTGTAACATTCTTTCCACAACTTTCTCGTATTATCTTTCAATAATAAGCACAAAGGCAGGCACACCATGTTTCCATAGTGTACCTGCCTTTTTCGTCTTTACGGGTTCAGTATACCTATTACACCAATCTACCTATTCGATTCTTACACCACACCGCTTTGTAAGGCTCCTTTTCGGGAAAACGTCCCAAAATTGGTGTAGTTGTGGTGTAGTACCGCAGATATCGACCGAATTTTGTTTGAAAATTCATCGCATCTGCGTTTTAATTTTGCATTTTACTGCTCAATCGGCTTCATCGTGGGGATGTCATCGACGAGCAGTTATAAGCCTTTATTTCTTGATACTACTCTACACCGCAAGGATTGAATTTTCCCCTTTCATTTACATCTCTACACAAGCCTTTATCCGAACTGTATCGTTTGGCGTATGAATTGGCGTAAATGGCGTATGGCGTATTTGGCGTATGCTTTATTTTATTCTTCAGGGTCTTTCCACTGTGCGAACTGGCGGTCAAGATTTTCAAATTCGGACTTACGCAGTTCCTTGGTCACATCCGCATAGATGTTCAAGGTCGTGGAGATATCCGAATGTCCCAGCGCATCCTGAATCATCTTGATGTTCACGCCCGCTTCGCACATCCGGGTCGTGAAGGTATGCCGCAGGGTGTGGCAGCTGAAACGCGGCAGGAGCACGGTGCTGTTCGGATTCTTCGCCAGCACTTCATCGTTGCAGTCCCGGATGATGCGCCGGATGGCCTTATTCAGCGTTCCCTGATGCTGGCACTCACCAAAGCGGTTGACAAAGATAAAGTCCGTGTAACCGTCCACCGTTACCGTGCAATGGATCTCTGCTTCTTCCTGATAGGCACGTTCCTTTTCAAAGGCTTCTTTCACGAAGTCCATCATCGGAACAGTGCGGACACCGGCCTTTGTTTTGGGCGAGTGGCAGTTGAAGTAGCAGCCTTTCCTGCCGCCGTTGTTCTCACGGTGGTCGTAGTTGACCAGCGTGTGATTGACGGAGATCGTGCCTTCCTCTAAATCCACATCGCACCAGCGCAGGCCAGTGGCTTCTCCTACGCGCAAGCCCGTTCCCAGCATGACCGCAAAAATCGGGTACCAGTGCTGGTACTTCGGCGTTTGGGAGAGGTAAGACAGCAACAGATTCTGCTCTGTTACGGTCAGTGCCTTACGGCGGTTGGTTTCAAACCGGTGTGCCTTTTTCAACTCCCGCAGAACATTGTCCGAGGGATTGCTCCGCAGATAGCAGTCATCCACCGCCATGTCCAGCACCTGATGCAGAACCGTGTGTACGCTGTCAATCGTAGAGATCTGCAAACCTCGCTCGTCTGCCAGCGTGTTGTAAAACTGCTTCACATCCGACTTTTTGAGCGCAGACACCTTCGATTTGCCGAAATCCAGCTCCACGAACTGCCGATAAAGGTACAGATAATTCTGAAAGGTGTTGTCCTTCAGACCACGCTTCACCTTTGCCCACAGGGTGAACATATCGTTCAGGGTGACGTACCGTGCTTCTGCCTTGATGCCTTCCAGCGAATCTCGCTGAATGTCGTTTTCCTTTTCCCGAAACTCTTCCAAGGTCGCGGCATAAATAGAATGTCGCTTGCCATCCGGGGAAGTCCAACGGAAATCGTACTTGCCATCTTTGCGCTGGGATTCGCCCTTGCGGAGAACCACACGCGCCTTGTCCTTGCGTTTCGTATTCTGATTTGTTGCCATGAGCGTTGCTCCTTTCTACATTGCGGTACAGAAAAGAGCGTTGTTCTGTGTTCATAGTACCACAGATACGCCATTCTCTGCAAGACGTTTTGAAAAATATCCGGGACATTTTCAAAGCGAGTACATTCGCTCCGTGTATTCATCCAGCTTGCGCCGCTTGATGAGCCGCTTGGAACCCACCCACAACACGAACTGGCAATGTTCGTTATCCGATAATGAACGCAGCTTGTTGATGCCAATGCCGGAATAAGCCGCAGCTTCTTCCAGCGTCAGATTGCTCTTTTCCCAAATCGGAACTTGTCGGGACTTGGTCCCTCCATCTTGCTGATGCAAGACCGTTCCGTCGCTTAAAGTCCCCACCGGGGACTTCATTGCTTCGCAAACGCGAACTTCCTTCATAGGCAGACCTCCAATTCCTTGTAACCGAACGCCTGTAACCGTGCAGGAAAACTCTCTTTTTCTGCACACAGGGCATCCGGTGGGCTTTATACTTTTTCTTATCTTTTTAAGGTTACATGGTTACAGAAAGCGGAAAACGCAGTAATCATGCGGTTTTTGCGCTGTAACTGCGGCGTAACCAAATCTGTAACCAGACGTGTAACCGCTGTCCATCAGAAGGGAAAGTCCATCTGCCTGACTTCCGCATCCGTCATTTCGGAGAAATTTTCAGCCCCGGTTTTGGGGCTGGTTACATATAAATTAGAGCACAAGAAAACACCCTGCAAGATTTTTAGTCTTGTAGGGCGTTTCATATATAGCATCTCGTGAATCACGAATTGCGGCATTAGTATTTTTTTGATAATGTGTAGGTATAGTAGGTGTCAACAATCAAAAGAATTGCTACGATACTCATTGTCCACCAAAAACAAGAAATGCCTTTCGTCAAAAAGCATACCATGATTATAATAATACCACTTACGATAAATGAAATACCTCCAAAGCGTTGGCTTTTTTTCCACGCTGTTTCATTTTTCATACTCCATACACTTCTCAGTCCTACAACTGAGTTCATTCGTAGTTTTGGCATAATGTTACCTAATATAATCATTGCAACGCCAAGCAGTCCAAATACAAGTTGATTCAAATCAAGTGCAATGGAAGACAGATTTTCAATCGAATTGAAATCAGCATATAAAAAATAGAATGTCATAGCGTTGAAAAGTGCAAGAGATGCTATTCCAGTCACAATACATACATTTTTGTTATTACTTCCATTTTCTTCTTGTTTTGAGGATAACTTAGCCATGGCAAGCATAAAATAACCAAATAAAACTGTAATTACAGGGAAAATTAGTGTTTCATATTTGCTACCCCAACGTGTCACTTGATTATTCATATCATAATGAGCCGGGATCAGCTCTGGCAAGAACTGTAAGGCAATCAGGACAACTACCAATGGTAAAAACATGAGACTGTAAAAAACGACCATTTTCTTTTTCATTGTTGACCTCCACGCAAATTACTAATCCACATAATTGTTTCATCAAGGATAGATAAATTCAATTCGTAATAAATATAATTTTTATATCGAGTTTCATAAATCAAGTCTGCCTTTTTTAGCTTCGATAAATGGTATGACAATGCCTGTGGTGTCATATCCAATGAGATTGCTAAATCTCCTGAACTTATTTTACCTTCCTGTAACTTTAGCAGAATTTTTCGACGTGTATCGTCTGCTAAAGCAGCTAACACTTCATTTATAGCCAAGCGATCACGCTCCAATCTATTTCAAACAATCTTTAAATAGATTATATCACACATGCGCTCTTTATACAAGGCTGTTTCAAAATATTTTTAAATAGCAAAAAGATACCGTCAATGGTCACGATAAACATTTCCTTAGCTTGGCGTGGAAAAACGCAGCAGCGGAGCTGCTGGATCTGCCGCCGTTTTGCGCCAGATAATACTCAGTAGGATATGACGCACAGCATCATATCACTGGGCAAGGCGTTCCCCCTTGACT
>OGJF01000460.1_pt1 | contig 17593 bp, 10 predicted proteins | sample 1572001 | NCBI WGS metagenome assembly OGJF01 (sample SAMEA2582113, study PRJEB24529) | metagenome | biome: Human gut stool | place: China | collected 2011
TGTCCACCCAAACATATAAGGTAGTATTTATTCTCCTTCTCTATTGACCATTCTTCCGGAAGAGGTGCTAATTCATTCAATCTTCCGATTGGGTTGTGAAATTTAAAAGAAGCAATAAACTTCTTATCTTCTTCCGTTAAATACGTATTTACAAACGCCATAATAAAACCTCCCATGTGCTAATTTAATCGTACATATATTTTTCAAATTATTATTCTACAATCAATCAAACCACCCTTTCTATAAACAACAGATATCAGCACCTTAGCACAGTGGTTTCTCATGATTGAATTATCTCTATCATACCATAAAATAAGAAAAAAATCTAGCATATCATTGAAATGCGTCGTCCTGGGCTGTACCAGCTATTATCTCGTGGAGATCAATGCAGAGTTGGCAGAGCGATCAGCAGGTTGTACAACCAGGGGATGCTGCCACATCTGAATAGAGGAAAAAAGAAAGGTTCAACAAATACGTACTACTGCTAAGTGGTTATAAGGTAAAAGCTCCGGATTGTCCAAGAGATGGGGAATCTGGAGCTTTTTTGTGCATGAAAAGTTGCTTTTTCCGCCTTGCTGTGATATAATAAGAAAAAAGAGTTGAACCTACAGCAAGGAGGGAAGTACAATGGGCATTTACTTGAATCCAGAAAATGTTGATTTTCAAGAGGTGTTGAATTCCAAGATTTATGTAGATAAGTCGGAGTTAATTCAGTATACAAACAGCGTTCTACGAACGACACGAAAATATATTTGTGTTAGCCGTCCACGACGATTCGGAAAGTCCATGGCAGCCAATATGCTAACAGCTTATTACAGCCGAGGTTGTGATTCCAGGGAACTGTTTCAAGGATTGAAAATTGCAACGCATCCAGATTTTGAAAAGCATCTGAACCAGTATAATGTTATTCATTTAAATATGCAGAATTTTTTGAGCAAGACACAAACCATTGAACAGATGATTGCACTGGTCACAAAGGCTGTTGGACGAGATTTGTTGCGAGCATATCCGGATATAGACTATCTGGACAGGTCCATTTTAACTTTTATGCTGGATGACGTTTATCAAAACTACCAAGTTCCATTTATTTTTATCATTGATGAATGGGATTGCATTTTTCGTTCTCGGAAGAATCAGCTTGAAGAACAGACAAAATACTTAGACTTTTTGAGGAACTTGTTAAAGGACAAAAGCTACATTGCCCTTGCCTATATGACTGGCATTCTGCCCATCAAGAAATATGGGGAACACTCTGCCATCAATGTATTCTATGAGTATTCTATGACGGATGCCTCCCCGATTGAAGAGTTTACAGGCTTTACAGAACAGGAAGTTCGGCAGCTTTGCGAGCAATACAACATGCCATTCTCTGAAACAAAGAAATGGTATGATGGATATTGTGTGGATGGCGTTTCGATTTACAATCCAAAGTCTGTCGTAGAAGCTATGCTGCGTGGAAAATTTAGCAATTACTGGACGCAAACAGAAACCTATGAGGCTTTGAAAATCTATATTCAATCCAATGAATTTGGGGTACAAGATGTTATTTTGAAGCTGCTTGCAGGAGAAAAAGAAAAAATTGATACGACTACTTTTAGCAATGATATGGTTACGTTTGCAACAAAAGATGACGTTCTGACGCTGTTGGTGCATTTGGGCTATTTAACTTATGATGCAGAAACAAAAGAAATTTGGATTCCAAATGATGAAGTGATGGAACAGTTTATCAGTACCGTAAAAGTGATGGGGTGGGGAAGTGTTGTAACAGCTTTGGAAACCTCTGAAAAGTTATTACAAGCCACACTTTCTGGTGACGAACAAACAGTTGCAGAGCTGATTGAACAGGCACATCAAGCAAACGCATCGATTTTGAAATACAACGATGAAAACGCATTGTCCTGTGTGATTTCGCTTGCATACTACTCTGCTCAAAAGAACTATACCCTGCATCGAGAAATGCCAGCTGGAAAGGGTTTCGCAGATATTGTATTTGAGCCGAATCGAAATTGCAATCTGCCTGCTTTGATTGTTGAATTGAAGTGGGGGCATTCCGCAAAAGAGGCAGTGGAACAAATCAAGCGAAAAGATTATCTGGACTGCTTGCAGAATTACCACGGTGAGGTTCTTTTGGTTGACGTGAATTATGATAAGGAGAAGCATCACACTTGTAAGATTGAACGAGTGACGAGATAGCATTTTTATGATATAGGATTATAAGCACAGTCTAGAAACAGGCTATACTTATATATTAATTTGAAACGCATAAATATAATAGGCAAAATTAACTATCCCTTGTTTGAAAAATAAATTTGCACAAAGAACCTAAAATGATAAAATAGAAGAAATAGAAAAGGCCATACACAATATCTTGCACGAGGGAAATAAATATTATTCGCCTACTGCGCTGAATGTCGTACTGTCTATCATGGGCGACCATTCTACGGAAAAGTCCATTACTTATACACCAAGCCCGCGTGAAAACGAAATCATTCAGATGCTGTCATGTGGCCTTACTTCCGATGAGATTGCCCACAAACTTAATCTCAGCAAAAATACTATTGATACGATGAGAAAGAACATCTTACTGAAAAGTGGGGCTACCAACGTATCACATCTTATGCGAATCGCTTTTTTAAAAGGTTGGATTACAGAATGAAAAAGATTCTTTTTTTCCTATTTCTCAGTCTGAGTGCGTTCCTGAATGCCAATGAAAAAAATAACAAACTGGCTGATTTGCTGCATTCATTCGGCAATAACGGTGAGTATGCACAGATGGATTCAGTGTACAATCTTATTATTCACGAAGACCATTACAAGCAGGATAAGCTCTATGCGCTGAATATTACCCTGGACTATGCCCGATTTCTCAACCAGAAGGGAGACAGTGAGAGGGCAAATACGCTACTGACCCAAATCCGGGACAACGCAATGGCACTGGAAAAATTTCCAGAAAACACCATAGCACACCAGCTCCAGGAAATTGCGGCAATTGCTACGTATGAAATAGCCTACGGGCAATGGCAGAATAACCAGTTGCCGGCTGCAAGAGAAACGGCTGAAGAGGCTGTCAGCCAACTGGAACAGGTAAAAGATTCTGTGAACTTAGCAGAGGCCTACAATCTTTCAGGAGTCATACACCGCAGGTTGTTCATGCTCGACAATGCCATCTCACTTTATCAGAAGGCGCTCGCCATTACTGAAGACTTGCAGAATTACAACCTGGCAGCCATTATCGTATCCAACATTTCCATTCTGTACAATGAAACGGGCAAGAACAATGAAGCCATACAGATTTCTCGTAAAATGTTTACTTATCCACAAACCGACACACTTACCATTGACTATCGCATCGGGGAAGTAAACAGACTATGCAACCATGCCATTTTGTTAGCTAACAACCAGCAGCCTGTCCAGGCAATGGATACGCTAAAACTGGCCATCCAGAAACTCCGTCCGGAAATGCCCGACGGCCTCAAGCTATTGGCCTACACGCAATATGCCAGAATATCGAGGGATGCAGGAAAGCCCCGGCAGGCGTTGCAATACTACCGGAAAGCCATGAGCTATCAAAACACGACACACAATAAGGCTAATATTGCGAATTTAGAGTACTTATATGGTTACATGTTATTCCATGATACGGACTCCTTGCTTCAGGCACGTAACTACGTCATGAAAGCAGCCGACTTTGCCCGAAAGAATCCTTCCGGCCTGTTACCCAAAATCCTGCTTACACTGGCCGAAATAGAAGGCAGAAGGAACAACGGACAATTAGCTTATCAGCTCATGCTGGAGGCATATCAGGCCAATGAGAAACTAAACGATCAATATTATCAGAACCGTCTGTCCGGATTTGAGGCTGAACTGGACCTGAAGGAAAAAGACTTGCAGATTGCCGGACTCAACGGAAAACGTGCCGAGGAAAAAGCTGCTTACCTGATACGCACTTACACCATCGGAGGCATACTTATCTTGGCCCTGCTGCTGCTCATTATTCTGGTCATAAGCATGCATAAACGAAAGATTGCATTCCACCTGAAGCAACTGAAACTGGAAAAAGAAATCAAGGAGAAGGAGATGCAAAGACAACTCTTGCTTACCGACATGCACAAGAAAATGACCGAACGATACATCTGTGGACTGGAAGACAGCCACAATCGTATTTCCAAGGAACTGCACGACGGGGTATGCAATGATCTGTTGTCTGTAGAAATGGAGATGAAACAGTCGGACAACTCAGCTATAACGACTCAACTCAAACAAATCAGGGAAAATCTGCGCAACCTTTCGCATCAGCTGGCAACTCCTGCCCTCAGCAACTTTAGCCTGTACCAGGTACTCACACTTTACACGGATAAGCTGAAATCGCTGAAAACACCTCATATCCAGTGCTACATAGAAGAAAGCATTCAGCAGATAGACATTCCGGCCGACCAAACTCAGGAAGTGTACCGCATTCTTCAGGAAATCATATCCAACATGCTGAAACACGCCAATGCCCAACAGGCTTACATCACTGCCAGCTATGAGGACGGGCAGGTTAATCTTATCGTTGAAGACGACGGGAAAGGTTTCTCCGCCGATAAGCTTTCCAATGATTTCCTTCAAACAGGACTGGGACTAAGAAGCGTCAAAGAACGTTGTGACAAGCTGCAAGGCGGTTGCGACATCACCTCGAAAGAAGGACAAGGAACGGTAATACATTTCTGGTTTCCGGCATAACGGACGTCACTATACAGAAAAAAGAATCCGCATTGCAACTTCCCCGATATTGCAATACGGATTCTTCAGCGCGATGACAAAATGAAGTCTTTTTATTCCCCGTTACATTCTTCAAAAGTCACGCTTGCATAAGTCCCCGACCCCATTCGCATTATGAGTAACATTCCTTGACGAATACAAGGACTTAGCAGTTCTTCATAGCCTTAATTTCCTATTATTCTGTCTTCAAAACTTATTTTTAACAAAAATACACGATAATATTAAAAAATATATTCCCATAAATAACCGATTTCATACTCCTATTTATTGGGTATAAATAGGGACATTCAGTAAATAGTATAAAATTAGCCAACTAATTCATACACAAAGTATTGCGAATTAGTTGGCTTTTTTGTATCTTTAGGTATTCCCCCGAAAATAAGGTTTGGCAGCCAAAACGGGGGAAATATTCCAACAAAGATATGGCTAAGATACAAAATATTTCAGAAATTCACCCTACTTTGGGCTTTACAGAATTTGATGTTCAGGAAAAATATCGCAAGAGTTTTAATGAGAGTGAACTTGGCAGGCTTCACTCGGTGTTTCCGTTTGAACGTATGGCAAAAGCCATAGGCCTGTGTGAACAGCGTCTTGGACGCAGGAATATTTTCTGTCCTTCGGCAAAGATTGCTCTTATGGTCCTGAAAGCCTACACCGGATTCTCCGACAGACAACTGGTGGAGCATCTGAATGGCAACATACACTATCAGATGTTCTGCGGAATCATGATAGACCCGTCCTTCCCCATAACCAACTACAAGATAATCAGTGCTATCCGTAATGAGATGGCATCCCGTCTTGACATTGATTCCCTCCAGGAAGTACTGTCCTCACACTGGAAACCTTATCTTGAGAACCTTCACGTGTGCATGACCGATGCCACGTGCTATGAAAGCCACATGCGTTTCCCCACGGATATGAAACTTCTCTGGGAAAGTCTCGAAGGCTCTACAGGCATATCTGCAAGCATTGCGGGGAACTTGGCATAAGGCGTCCGCGTAACAAATACAAGGATGTGGCGGAATCCTATCTTTCCTATTGCAAGAAAAGAAAAAGGAAGGCTTCAAGAACACGGATGCTCAAGCGTCGTATGATCAGGCTTCTTGAAAAACTAATCAGTCAAAGAGACGGGATTCACTGCCGGTACGGTACTTCACTCCGCTATACACAGGATTACCGAAAGCGGCTTTCCATCATCAGAAAGATTCTTGTACAGGAAAAGGAAATGTTTGAAGGGAAGAAAGTTAGTGACCGTATCGTCAGCATTGACCGTCATTATGTACGTCCAATAGTAAGAGGAAAGGAAACAAAATCCGTTGAATTCGGTGCAAAGGTTAACAACATACAGATAGACGGTATATCGTTCATCGAACACCTCTCGTTCAAGGCTTTTAACGAAGGTATACGCCTGAAGGACTGCATCCGCATGCAGCAGAAGCTCATGAATGTGAGGGTAAGATGCGTGGCTGCCGATTCCATATATGCCAATAATGCCAACAGAAAGTTCTGCACGAAATATGGGATATCCACTTCCTTCGTACGCAAGGGAAGGGAGACAAAGGATGAGCCCTTGAGGAAGGTGCTCAGAAGTGAACTCTCCAAAGAAAGGGCCACCCGGCTTGAAGGAAGCTTCGGCACTCAAAAGCAGCATTACTCGCTCTCCAGAGTAAAGGCACGGAACAGGAAGACGGAAATCCTGTGGATTTTCTTCGGAATACATACGGCAAATGCCGTACTGATGATAGACAAGGTCACGAGCAGAACAGCTAAAGCGGCATGACATGAATTTACAGACAGGAGCAGAAGAGGTCATCAGACTTCTTCCGAAACGTCATGTCCAACAGATAGGATTATGTGAAAAAACACAGAAAAAGAGCAATAATAATGGCATATAAAGTGATTATACTCTATCGACTTTATATGCCATCTTATTTTTTAGGGACATTTACTGAATATCCCTACTTATTCATACACAAAGCGGTATTCATCATTGTAATAAGATGTAGACTCTGAAACATGATTTCCATGTTCATCCTCCTGGTATGAATACAAAGTACACTTGCCAGTAATTACATCCAGATAATTATCTTCCGTAAAGCTATATGCAAAAGGAGCCCATGTATCTTCATGTATCACTTCCGGTTCTCCCGGTTCCGGCATACGATATCCCCAGTCCACAACATCTTTCGTTACCAGATTCTTACTACCTTTACCCATCATACGCAACATATAAAGCATGGACACCATGTCATCATATTCATAAGTATGACTGCCGAACAACGGACGAACCACTACATTAAAATCAAAGTAAGGCGTTGCATTCGGATATTCAGTATATGCATAACTCATATAGCTTTCATCCGAAAATTCTCCCTCCGTCGACATCAGGTTGCCATTCTGCCAGTTCAATTGCAGAATAGACCTATCCGAAGCACGTCCCATCCTGCCAGAAGATACTCCCGGATCGATTGCCACATTTCCATCTTCCTCATCCCCATCTTCATGGTCACCTGGATAATAGTCATAATCTTCTTGTATCTGCTGAAGATAACCGTCGGAATAAATAAACATCCACAATGTATGCTGCTCAGAAGAAGATTCCTTTTTCTTATACAACTGTGATACATAACCCTCTGAGTTCAATGTAATCACATACGATTCATCCGATTCATATCCGGAAAGTGTTTTCAGGTCAATCCACATCTGGTTTTCCTGATAGGTAAACTGATAGATTCTCTCTGTGAAATATCCCTGTGTATCGCCTTGGTAACTAATGGTTTTCAAGGCTGCCAGCTTTCCGTTCTCATTATAAGTGAGTTCCCCAATAGACTTAGTATAGCTGTCCGGATACAAACTGCTTGAATTTGTAATCTCATAACGAACCAGACGCTTTTCTTTCGGGGCAGGAGTTTCTCCTGCTTCTGTGGTAGCTTTCTGCTCTACGGTAATGGTTATCACATCGTTACCACAACGAATTTCGATGGTAGCCTTCCGGTCCTTTCCGGTCAGGTTCTCTATCAATGTCAAGGTCAAGGTATATTCACCAGGACCTCCGCTATAGGCACTCAATTCCAGCCATTCCACTTTTCCCGAAGCAGCCTTGGTTGCAGCTTCTGTCACAACTTCTGTTACTGTGGCTGTCCAGTCGGACAAAGCTGTAAAACTGATTCCACCCTGATTCGTTACCTCATCGGCATAAACCACCTGAGTAGTTTGTGTGCCTTCTTTCAAAGTCAGATTTGTGGGAGTCTCATCCTTTTCACTACATCCTGAAACCCAAATTACTCACCACAGACACACGACTGACAATAAAAAACTTAACTTGTTTTTCATAATTCTCATTTTTGAATATTTTCTTTTACAAAGAAAAGTTTTTCATCTAAGGTATACATCACCGGAAACCGTGAATTCCTCCCTCGAAACCACAAATTTGCCTTATCCATTCTTCCAAACTTCAGGATAAATTCTCTGTTTCACACTGTGAAAGACAAGAACATTTGAAAGAATATTTCAGGAGAAAAAGAAGAATAGTCCACCTACCCCGTGGATTCTCCATCTTAAGAACAAAAAAGAGGGGATATGAACCTTGCAACAGTTCATATACCCCCATTTATAGAGATTGTGAATTATCGTCTGTAGTTTACCACACGTTCACACGGTTTTCAGGAGCTACATACAACGGATCAGACGGTGTGATGTGGAAGGCATCGTACCAAGCCTGAATGTGAGGCAACGCTCCGTTTACACGCCATTTACCCAATGAGTGAGGGTCTGACTTAGTGTACACACGAATCTGTTCGTCGCGGATATTACCAGCCCACAAAGTAGCATAAGCCAGGAAGAAACGCTGTTCCGGAGTGAAACCGTCGACTACGCCAAGCGGAGCATCCTTAGTTGCATTCTGGAAAGCCAGATAAGCTACGTTCAAACCTCCGTGGTCGGCCAGGTTTTCGCCCAGTGTCAGTTCACCGTTAGCCTGCAGGCCCGGCAATACTTCAATCTTGTTGAAGAAATCCACCATTACCTGTGCACGTTCCTTGAAACGGTCAGCATCACCCGGAGCCCACCAGTCGGTCAGGTTTCCGTCTTTGTCGAACTGACGGCCCTGATCATCGAATCCATGCGTCATTTCGTGACCGATTACTACACCGATGGCACCATAGTTGGCAGCATCGTCAGCTTCCATGTTGAAGAACGGCGGCTGAAGAATAGCAGCAGGGAAACAGATTTCGTTAGTTGACGGATTATAGTAGGCATTGACAGTCTGCGGAGTCATCAGCCATTCATCTTTGTCAACCGGCTTACCAATGCGGCTGTACATATCATTGAATCCCCATTCTGAAGCACGGCATACGTTAGCCCAGTAAGAATCGTTTTTGATTTCCAGTTTAGAATAGTCTTTCCACTTGTCAGGATAACCTACTTTTACATGGAAAGCAGCCAATTTTTCGTGTGCTCTGATCTTAGTGCTGTCGCTCATCCATTCCTGTGCATCAATACGTTCACCCAAGGCAGTCTGCAAGTTCTTCACCAACTTCACCATACGTTCTTTGGCAGCAGCAGGGAAGTATTTTTCCACATACATCTCGCCTACCAGCTCACCCAGCATACCGTTCACTGAGTTTACAGCACGTTTCCAGCGCGGCTGATTTACCTGGCGTCCTGACAAGACCTTGCCATAGAAATCGAAACGGGCAGCTACAAAGTCATCGCTCAGACAAGAAGCTGCTGCATCCAGCAGGTTGTATTCCAGATAAGATACATGTTTAGACAACGGAAGTGTATTCATCAGGCGAGCTACTTCCTGAATCGGCTCTACCTGTTCTACGTTCAGTTCTGCCGGAGCCTGAATACCCAAACCTTTCATATAGGCATCCCAGTCAATTCCGGCAATGGTCTTCTTCAGTTCATCGAAAGACATTTTGTGGTAGTTAGCTTCCGGGTCACGAAGTTCTGTTGCACTGCGTGAAACTTTAGCAATGGCAGTTTCGAGTTCCATCACATCAGCCACTTTCTGCTGTGCATCTGCTTCAGAGAAGCCAGCCAGCTGGAACAACTTGCCGATGTAAAGTTTATACTGTTCACGAATATTCTGAGTGATGCTGTCGGTATCCAGATAATATTCCTTTTCACCCAAGTTGATACCACCCTGTCCCATCTGGAAGATGTTGAGTGAGCTGTTCTTAGGGTCAGCATATACATAGCTGTGGAAATAGGTACCGATACCGATATGAGCCATTTCAGTCATCATCGGCACGATTTCACTCTTGTCTTTCATGCCGGCAATCTTGTCGAGCATAGCCTTCACCGGTTCTGCACCCTGCTTGTTCAAGGTTACGCTGTCCATAGCCATGTTATACAAGTCACCGATTTTCTGTGCGGCAGAACCAGCCTGATTATTTTTCTGCGCAGCCAGTCCTTCAATCAGTTCACGCAACTGCTTCTGGCTGTTTTCAAACAGTTCATCAAACGTGCCGTAACGAGAATATTCGGCAGTCAGCGGATGTGCATCGTTCCATCCTCCACATGCGTAACGGAAAAAGTCCGTACCGGCAGACACGGTAGTATCCATGTTTGCCAAATCAATGCCAGAAGTGCTTTTCGCTTCCTTCTGTCCAGCGCAGCTTGTCAGCATAGCAAATGCCAACGTAGCTACGGCTACATAATTCTTCTTGTTCATAAATGCGTTATTTTAATCAAGTCTCTCTTATTTATTTCATTTCTTCCAGTTCCGACAGCAGCAGTGTCCATTCCTCTTCTGCCTCCGCAATCTGTTTTTTCAGCTGCTGGTGCTGCTCGTACAGCTTCATATCGGAAGCACCTTCAGGAGTAGCCATCTGTTCCTCTAGTTGTGCCACCTGCTCTTCCAGTTTCTCAATCTTTGCCTCGCAGTCGGCCACCTGCTTCTCCAGCTTGCGGATTTTCTTGTTCAGCTCCTTCTGCGCTTCATACGAAAGTTTGCTTTCACTCTCTGCAGGCTCTTCTTTCTTGGGCGAAGCGGTCTGCGGAGATTGAGACAACTGAAGTTCATTCAGATTCTCCATTTTCTTCTTTTGCAGGAAATCGTAGATTCCGCCGATATGTTCCTTCACCAGTCCGCCACCAAATTCGTACACCTTGGTCACCAGTCCGTCAAGGAACTCACGGTCGTGAGATACCACGATGACCGTACCGTCGAACTCTTTCACGGCTTCCTTCAGCACATCCTTCGAACGCATATCGAGGTGGTTGGTCGGCTCGTCCAGAATCAGGAAGTTCACCGGCTCCAGCAGCAACTTAATCATAGCCAGACGACTGCGTTCACCTCCTGAAAGCACCTTTACTTTCTTTTCGGAAGCCTCTCCTCCAAACATGAAGGCACCTAAGATGTCTCTAATCTTCAGACGGATATCTCCTTTTGCCACACGGTCGATAGTATCAAAGACAGTCACGTTTTCATCGAGCAGCTGTGCCTGATTCTGTGCAAAATAGCCAATCTGTACATTGTGTCCGATGGTCAGTTTTCCTTCATAGGGAATCTCGTCCATGATACACTTCACCAGTGTAGACTTACCTTCACCGTTCTTACCCACAAAGGCCACCTTTTCACCCCGATGGATGGTCAGGTTCACATCGTGAAAAACCACGTGGTCGCCATACGCCTTTTTCACATTCTCACAAATCACCGGATAGTTACCGGAGCGCATGGAAGGAGGGAACTTCAGACGAAGTGTAGAAGTATCTTCTTCGTCAATTTCAATAGGTACGATTTTCTCCAGCTGCTTGATGCGGCTCTGCACTTGTACAGCCTTCGTAGCCTTGTAACGGAAACGTTCGATAAAATCTTCCGTGTCTTTTATTTCTTTCTGCTGATTCTCGTAAGCACGCAACTGCTGTTCGCGGCGTTCCTTACGCAGCACGACAAACTCATCGTAAGCTACCTTGTAATCGTATATCCGTCCGCAGGAAATTTCAATGGTACGGTTGGTCACGTTGTTAATGAATGCCCGGTCGTGACTTACCAGTACTACCGCGCCGGAACTCATCTTCAGGAAATTCTCCAGCCACTGGATACTCTCAATGTCCAGGTGGTTGGTCGGCTCGTCGAGCAACAGCACATCAGGACGACGCAACAGCAGTTTCGCTAACTCAATACGCATACGCCATCCCCCGCTGAATTCAGAAGTAGGACGGTCAAAGTCTGTACGGTTGAATCCCAATCCCGTAAGCGTACGTTCTATCTCTGCACGGTAATTGGTTCCTCCCATCATCAGGAAACGTTCGTTCTCATGGGTAAACCGCTCTATCAGCTCATGATAGCTTTCAGAATCATAATCCGTACGGTCGGCCAGTTCCTGGTTCATTTTCTCCAGTTTTTCCTGCATCTCAAAAATATGCTCAAAGGCCATCTCGGCCTCAGCCATTACCGTACGTGTATCGCTCAGTATCATGACCTGCGGCAAATAACCGATGGTAATGCCTCTTTGTACGGCTACCACTCCCTCTGTAGGCTGCTGCAATCCGGCCAGGATTTTCAGCATAGTCGATTTTCCGGCACCGTTCTTTCCTACCAGTGCAATACGGTCTTTTTTGTTGATAACAAACGATACATCTTCAAACAGCGGAGTAGTTCCGAATTCCACTTTCAGTCCTTCTATTGAAATCATGCGAATTTATTCTTCTACATTACAAAGTGACGGCAAAGTTACAACTTTCCGAGCACAGCAATGACAGACAAGCTGTTAATTTTTCAAAGCGTCGGACTCTCCCTCCGATTTACGCTGCAAATACAACTGGTAGGAATTGACTACATTATGCCACACACTGTAGAATCCTGCCGCAACGGCCGTCACAGGAGTGAAGAAAGTGTAGCCCATCCAGATGGCAAATACCGTATTTTTCTGCCCCAAGGCCTGTCCGGAGCTGATGGAATCAGCGTAACGACGTCCTATCTTTTTCCCGAAATAGAACTGCAGGGCACAGCAGACCAAAGAAACGCCTCCTAATCCTGCCTGGTACCAGAAAGACACGTCACTGTGTACGATACTCTTCACCGTTACTCCAATAGCCAATGTCAACGCCACAGCCCACAGATAAAAAGAAAGTTCATGATACTGTCCTAACTTGGCATGTACTTTCGGAAGCAAAGCCCGCAGTAAAATGGCTGCCAGGAACGGACAAAGCAATAAGGGGAACACCTTTCCCAAAATCAGCGCAAACGAACTGCCAAAATTCAGTTCCGGATGCGGGTGTACCAACGGAAGTACCAGCGGCACCAAAATGGCAGCCAGCAAATTGACTAAAATGGTATAGGTGGTCAGATGGGCTGCATCTCCTCCTAACTTGCGTGTAACCACCGCAGCTGCTGTAGCCGTAGGACAAATCAGGCAAATCATAGCTCCTTCCACCAATATACGGGCCGAGAAATCCGGAAAAATCACCAGGAGCAATCCCAAAAGCAAGAAACTTGCTCCCTGAATCAGCAGCAAACGCCAATGCCAGGCACACAACTTCAAATCGTGTACATTAATTTTACAGAATGTCAGAAAAAGCATCAGGAAAATCAATACCGGCTGTACAATATCGATGGCATGAGCCACAAAGGGCTTGGTAGGTGCAAGAAAAGGGATATTGACATACACAAAGTACAGAATGACTCCCATTGCCATGGCTATGGGCAATGTCCAATTTTTACAAAAACGTAGAATATTCATTGTTAATTCACTATGGTGAAACAAACCTGCCAGCGCAGAGTGAAAGAAAAAGGATTTGCAACTCCGGCCATCGACAGGCTACGGTTTGCAAATCCTTTGTATGGTCTTATACCTCTCCCCTCTTACAGAAAGAAGCATATCAGATGTATCAATTACTTACAGTTTCCAGTGCAACGAGGTTTGATTTGTTTGAAGAAATCATTACCCTTGTTGTCTACCAGGATGAATGCCGGGAAGTCTTCTACTTCAATCTTCCAGATAGCTTCCATACCCAGTTCCGGATATTCTACACATTCAATGCTCTTGATGTTGTTCTGAGCCAAGATGGCAGCCGGACCACCGATAGAACCCAAATAGAAACCACCGTGTTTCTTGCAGGCATCTGTTACAGCCTGGCTACGGTTACCTTTAGCCAACATAATCATAGAACCACCGTGACTCTGGAACAAGTCTACGTACGGGTCCATACGACCAGCAGTAGTCGGGCCCATAGAACCACAAGCCATACCCTGCGGAGTCTTAGCCGGACCAGCATAATAAATAGGATGATCCTTGATATACTGAGGCAGGTCTTCACCACGATCCAGACGTTCTTTCAGTTTGGCATGTGCAATATCACGACCTACGATGATAGTACCGTTCAAAGACAGACGAGTAGCTACCGGATATTTATCCAGTTCAGCCAGGATTTCCGGCATCGGACGGTTCAAGTCAATCTTCACAGCATTGCCTTCACCAGCCTGACGCAATTCTTCCGGAATCAGTTCGCCCGGATTTGAATCCAGTTTTTCAATCCAAATACCGTCTTTGTTGATTTTACAACGGATGTTACGGTCAGCAGAGCAAGATACGCCCAAACCTACCGGACAAGAAGCACCGTGACGCGGCAAACGGATGATACGTACGTCGTGTGCATAGTATTTACCACCAAACTGAGCACCCAGACCGATGCGGTGTGCTTCTTCCAATACCTGTTTTTCCAGTTCTATATCGCGGAATGCACGTCCGTATTCGTTACCGGTAGTCGGCAGGTTATCATAGAAACGAGTAGAAGCCAATTTCACAGTCAACAGGTTCTTTTCAGCTGATGTACCACCAATTACAAATGCAATGTGATAGGGAGGACAAGCTGCAGTTCCCAAAGTCTTCATCTTTTCAACCAGGAACGGAACCAGTGTAGCCGGATTCAAGATGGCTTTTGTTTCCTGATACAAGTAAGTCTTGTTAGCAGAACCACCACCCTTTGTTACGCAAAGGAATTCATACTCCATACCCTGAGTAGCTTCGATGTCAATCTGAGCCGGCAAGTTGCAGCGAGTATTCACCTCTTCGTACATAGTAAGCGGAGCGTTCTGAGAGTAACGAAGGTTTTCTTCTGTATAAGTCTTGTACACACCCAGAGAAAGCGCTTCTTCATCACAGTAGCCAGTCCAAACCTGCTGTCCTTTTTCACCGTGGATAATTGCTGTACCGGTATCCTGACAGAAAGGAAGTACGCCTTTGGCAGCTACTTCTGCATTGCGCAGGAAAGTCAAAGCTACATACTTGTCGTTGTCGCTTGCTTCCGGGTCAGTCAGAATCTTTGCCACCTGTTCGTTGTGAGAGCGGCGCAACATGAAAGAAACATCGCGGAAAGCCGCATTGGCCATCGCAGTCAAACCTTCTTTTTCGATTTTCAGGATGGGTTTTCCTTCAAACTCGCTTACAGACACATAGTCTTTCGTAAGCAAATAGTATTCAGTTGTATCCTTGCCATGTTCAAACATTGGCTGATACTTGAATTCGGGTGTTGCCATAATACATTAAATTAATTGTGAGTTATTAGTGGACACAAAGTTACAAAGTATTATTGAAATTTTTCCTTAATTCCTACAAAAAGTTATCTGTAATTCTTCTTACTCTTCTATTGCACGAATCAGGTCCTTTTGCAGTACATCTACTCCGGGGAATCCCACATAACGTCCCTGCAATTTTCCGTCATGGCTGATAATCAGATAAGCCGGAATTCCAGTTACTCCATAGGAAGTACACAAGTACTTCCACTGTGAGTCAGTAAGCCGATAGTGCACTCCCGTCATCTTGGACAGATTTGATTTCCAGATATTTTCAGGGGAAGAAGGTCCCGTCAGATAAATATATACGATGTCTTTCGATGACAGATTTTTCTTCAACGGTACCATAGACTGCATACTTTTTTTACAAGGACCGCACCACGTAGCCCAGAAGTCTATCAAGATGGCACGCCCTTTATGAGGAGCAATAATCTTAGGAAGAATATCCGCTCCTTCTACCTGCGCATCCAGCGAAGCAATCACTGCTTCCTTTACCGACTCCATCCGTTCGGCATTCTGCTGAAGTGCTTCTGCCACAGCTTCCACATACATACGAATTTCTGGGAAATTCACCGTTTTCAGCACCTTCCGGTCATCTGAAGATATAGAAGAGGAAGCAGTAAGCCGACTACAGATGGGTATCACCTGTTCATAGTCAGATTGCAACTTGGAAGCGACCTCCGGACTCTCCATCAAGCCTTTTTCTACGGCACGATAGGCATTCAGTGCAGCAGAAGAAGGGGAACTGGCCAGCTCCCGGTTAATAGTCTCAGCTGCTCCGTCAAACCAGGCCTTCTGTTTTTTCTCGTAACGTTTACCCAGCAAACTGGAAGCGGACATGCTCAGGCGAGGAAGATTGATATATACCGTCACCTCTTCGTCGGGCACAAGGAACAGCTTCAAAACCGCTTCGTTCAACCGCAATGCCGTCAAAGTTGGTTGCAACAACTCTGCTTCCAGATGAAACGAGCCATCCTGACGGACTTTAATGCTTTGCTTCCATTCCTTAGGGAAAAGACCGTCTTCATATTCCAATTCCGTGAACAATGACATTCTCGGATCATATCCTAAAATATAACCGTTTACTACAGCCTTTCCTACTGCCAGTCCAGGCTCTGGAATTTCATTACTCCGCTCCGGCTTGTCTGTTGTAAGATAATTAGGCACATACACATAAGGTTCTTCCCGACTTAACTGGATACCAAAGATGTTCCATCCCATCTCCGGCTCGATAAAGTCCACTTCATGCACATCCGAAGGAACCGGCGAAAAAGAAAGAGTTACTTCCAAAGTCCCATTCTCTTCAATTACTTCCGGCTCAGTCACTCCATCAATGGAAATACGTTCTGCCTCACGAAGCTGTGCCATTCCTCCATCGGCCCATTTCAATGCCGCTTTTGAAGATATGACGACCGGGGTTCCCGGCTTACCATACATCACCGCATCGACCTGAGTCTGTTCACTGGTCTGGATAATCCGCTTGAATTCTATCTCCGCCGTATTCGACAAGACGAAACCCGGACATTCCATCACCTTTCTTCTATTGGCCTGCATCTGCAAAGCCATGAAGCAAACGCAAAGCAAACATATATATCTGCATATTCTTTCCATACGCAGTACCTCCCATTTTACAATAAATTCTTTACACGTTCTATCAGTTCGTTTCCAAGCTCCGTTTTTACCTTTATATGTTCCAGCACCGCTGTCACAAACGGATTGCTTTCGAACACGCCACGTACTTCTTCAAAGTCGCGCACCTTTTCCTCACTGCTTCCATCTGCCCCGAATCCGGTCATGGAAGTCAACGAAAATTCCTTCTTGGCATCTTCGTACACCATTTTATCCAGTCCCACTACAGCTTCCTGCCACTGGCGTACGATAGCTGCGATGTCTGCCGCTGTAATCTTATCAGCCTGCAAGCCATAGAAATCAAGCATTTTTTCATACGCCCACGTCCATTCATACGTATAATAATTGGCGTGCATCTCTGCAAAACGGTCGTGTATCTCATCCACACTGTTCAAACGGTCGCACTCAATATCCTCCATCAGGCGTTCTATCTCACTCTTCGGGGCAATCAGTCCGGAAATATCCACCCATTCTCCTGTTCCAATCGGCGTATCCGGAAGCAGACGAGCACGAATTTCTTCATCTGAAGCAAAATGAATGGCTTCCAGACGCTTGATGACAGAGTTTCCCAGAAATTTATGGATAGCAGTCTCATAAAACTTGATTCCCTTATTCAGTGCCGAATTTTTGATTTTCGCACTTTGATAAGAGTAAATCTCGGAAGTTTCCCCCGACACA
>OGJF01000509.1_pt1 | contig 16362 bp, 28 predicted proteins | sample 1572001 | NCBI WGS metagenome assembly OGJF01 (sample SAMEA2582113, study PRJEB24529) | metagenome | biome: Human gut stool | place: China | collected 2011
CCCCTTTCGGGGATTAAACGCTCCCCCCGCAATGCAAAAGTACAAACATTGAATGAAATAAAAAAATATCCACATACAATAAATGCAAATCCTTTTTAGTTTTCGTTAAATAGTTTATGAACTGCGACACGCAGACTCATAAGAACCAACGTGTTGCAGCCCCCCCCTCAGCCAATTACATTGTTGATAATTTAGCGCTTTAATATTTAAATAAAGAGCAAAAAAATAACCGCTGACAATTAGTGGATATCTAATTATCAGCGGTTTGATTATTGTCGGGGTAGCGGGATTCGAACCCACGACCCCCTGCTCCCAAAGCATTAGTCTTACCCTTGTAAGTAACTGATATTTAATTGCTTATCTGTTTAGATAAAATCACCTGCACGGATTTTGCACGGTTAGACGTTATTTGACATTGATTGTACATATCTGTACACCTTGTCACAAGGCGCATCCTCATCGTCAAAGAAGAAGGAATGCGCTGCTAAGATAATCATTTCATCTGACATAATCTTGTTGAAATCTGCATAAGCGTAATTAAAAGCAACATATTTATCCCAGTCCGTAACACAAGACTTAAATTTTAGTTTTTCTGTTGATTTTAGAATTTCATTTACTGACCAGTGAGCGCCTTTGTGCTCTGCTCCGTTTTTATCCGTGTAGAATATTCTTTTAATTGCTTCGGCTGCACTTTCCCCATTGAAATGAGAATCTGATTTGTTTGAGATAGCAATATATAATTTCATGGCGTTTTGCTTTTAAACTCAGAGAAATTTAGTGGTAGGAAAGAAATTCCCTACCACCTTTGTTTTACGGCGTTGTTGTCGTTTTCAGAGCTGCTATAAGCTCCGCATTCTGCTTCTGCTGTGAGAGTTCCAGACGTGCATCATTGTAGCGCTGCTGCAAATCTGAGTTCCAATGACTGTTAAGTGTGTCGATTATGCGTTGCGTATTGTCCTGCCCCGCGCGAATAATATCGCATTTGTCCTGCGCATTTTGAAAGCCAAGAGCACTAAAACCGCGTTCGACTGACGAGTTAATGAAATTCATACTCTTATTCAAAGATTCTGTTTGGCCTTGAATTGCAAGCTGATTCTCATAGCCCATTTTCAAAATACCCTGCTGTGTGTTGCAGCAACAATTCTGAATTGCACTTATAATGCTGGCATCACCTCGCTCAGCCGCATTGATAACACGTTCAGCACTGAAACCTACCTGCCCTGCAACGTTATCTACTGCCGAACGTATAGCGCAAACGGCCTGCTGCAATTGGTTGAAGTCGCAATTAAGATTTGCGCCAAGCGTTTTGAGGGCATCATCGTTACCCTTGACTGCCGACATCAGCAAATCTGCATTGTGGTTGTCGGCCATCTGTGAGCGTAGAGAGGCGATTTGATTTTGGATTTCTGCATCCTGCACGGCATTCCCTCTGTTACCAAAGCCTCCGAATCCTGCACCGCCAAACAATGCAAGAAACATCATATAGGCAAATGGATTATTCATCCACTGATTACCCATGCCTCCGTTCATCATCGCTGCCATTGCCATAGGGTCTGTTTGTTTGTTGGCCATCGCTGCATAGGCCAGAGCATCGTTTCCCTTGTCGCAACAAATCACTTTTTCAATTCCTTCCATAATAAATTTGTTTTTTAAGTTATGAAGCAGGACTTTCCTGCTTTCTAAAACAAATTTCGGCTGTTGCGATTTGTTTCGATTTTGTGGAATTTGTAATCTGTTTGTTATATGAAAAGCTAACAGCATGAAGCACAAAAAAAGACTCGCCACAATAGCTATGACGAGCCTTATTTTCGGTTATAATTCGGTTATAATCACGAAGTATTAAGAAAGATTTAATTTGCTGGTAATTTGCCGAAACGCGCCATATCGTTTTGATTAGCTTTCAAAATCAGCACCTTACGAATGGATTTAATTTGCTAAAATTATAACCTAAGATATTCTTCGAGATATTCACCGACCTTCATTTTTTCTTCTTCGGCCTTCTCTTTTAGTTTAGCAAGGAATGCAGGCGTTACATTTGCCCACATTGTGACTTTGTTTGTTCTTGGGCGGCCGCTATTCTCGCGGCGGCCGCCCCAATTTGAATGATTATTTGTCATTATTCTTAATATTTATTGAATATCTGTCGTTATTTCTACATGATGATTTTATTTTTCCATTATGTATTTTTTTGCGGCCTCTAACACGCAAATAGATGTCGCAATTGTCTGTCTTTGGCCAAGTGGCCTGTCCTTCATTAAGGACATATTGGCTCTTATAATCACATCAATGCAATCAACGCAATCTTCTCGGCTAAGCCTTGTGACATCAACATTTTTTTGAATGATGGTTGAATAATACTCCATTCCTTTTTTGAGCAGACTTCTAATAGCTGTTTCAGTTGGATTCTCACCCATTGCGCGAACTATCTTCATTCTGCAAGAGATTCCATTTTTGCTTAACCCGATTCTGTAATCACTTCCTGTTTCTTCTATTTCGCCATCAATGTAATCAATCTTAGCGATAAATCCGCTATCTTTATCAGTACAACATATATAGTCACATTCTCCTTTCTTGTGTTTTCTTGAAGAATCAACGATAAATAATGGTATTTCTCTTTTCATTTTTATTGCTGATTTTGTTATTGGTTTACATGAGACGCAAAGACGTGCAGCCTCATGTAAACCTTCTGTTATTAGCCCTCATTATTAAATAGAGTGTCTCTTACTACCCTTTCTTCAGATTCTGTAAGGTCTGAAAACGGATTCTCTAAAAATACACATCCGTCAGTATATTCCGCAGGATTCTGAATAACTTCATTTCTATCAGAATCGTAAAAAGCGAAGTAATATAATGGTTGGTCAATAGAATAACGAGAAACGCATGAGATTGCGTAAGAGCAAGCAACCGAATCCATGAATTTATTTTTAATAACATTGTGATTAACAAAATCACTAAAAGAATATTGACGCTTAAATGTATTGCCTAATTTGTTGTAATAATTCAATATAGCAATAAGGCTTTTTGCGTCCAGTTGAGAAATATTTACGTTCATTGATTATGGCTTAACCGTGATGTCGAGGGCTAATTTATTTAACGAAGTGAAGAAAAACGGAAATAACCATCTTCATAAACATCTATAACATAGGCGTAGTCAACAGAGCCTGGGTCGGTGTAGTATTCTCTAATACGGAACTCACATACTATCACTTCATCACCATCATTTATTTCGCAATTGACCTTTAAGGTTTCACCTTCAACTGCTGGATTGTATTCATCAGCAAAGGTGTATTCATTTATCTCCTGTTTAGACGTTGCAACATAACAGCCAGCTTCTTCCAATCTGCTAATAAGAAGTTTGTATGCTTCATCAACTGAATTAAAGTTTGTACAGCGAAATTCACTTTGAATCATTGTTAACATATCAATTGACTTGACCGTGTTGTCGAGGGCTGAGGTGTTATTGCTATTTCTTTCTTTTCTATATTGCAAAGATAGTCATTTATCTTGAAAACACCAAATAAAAACCAAGATATTTTCTTATAAAAATGCGTGTATTTAACATCTATATATAATTAATTTACAACAAAAATGGCGCACCCGAAGGCACGCCATTTCTTATCCGATAATATCTTTCAGACTTTGTTTCAAAACTCTGCACATGAGTGTTTTCATTCGGTAGATGCGTGAATTTTTCAAGGCGTTCACCCTCTGCTGGCTCATACCACTTAATTCAGCGATAGTGCCTTCACTCATTCCTTTTTCAATTAGGTAATCAACGAAAACCACACGTGCATTCACACTTCGTTCACTTCTACTTGTCGTGAACTCTTCAAAAGATAAACCGCTTGCGTTCATTGTAGCTTCAACGGCTTTATCAAATAATATCTGTAATTGTTTCATTTTTGAGGAATTAAAAGGTTGAATAATCATTAAGGATTATTCTTGCTTCTGCTCCTCTTGGAATAAACAAAATAATACCACGCGCCAATTATCATCAGCAACACCGCGGCGAACTGAAAGAGGCTGTCTTTAAATCGCTGCAAAATCGGCGGTTTCTCCTTCACCGTCTTGTTCTCCTTCTCCTTTCTCGTCTCTTTCTTGTCCGTTACGCTCGTCCGCTGCTCTTCCTGCTTAGCATTGATAAAGTGCTTTGCGTTTCGGTTAGAAATGATTTTCTTTTCGCGTTCCGTATCGGTGCGAAGAACCTTGCCATCTGAATCAACCGTTACCATTGTTAGCTCGGTAATAAAGACGGTGTCGGAGAGATATACGGTGTCAGCAATCGTAAGAATCTGCCGTTGTATCAACGTGTCACGTCTCTCTATCCTCACTGAATCCATGAACTCTTTCTCAACGCTCGTTGTCTTGCGCGAACACGAAACAAGAGAGAGAAGAACAATAAAGAATAACAATGCTTTTTTCATATCATTGCTATTAAAATGCCTGCAACATCACAAAAGAAGTCCTTCCACTCTGACGTCCCCTGCCCTGTAAATCTGTCGAGCAATTCCTTGGAAACGGCAACAAGCAGCATAACGGCTACCATTACCCATACTGGCAAGAAAATAAGTGCCATCTTAGAGATAATGGTCATTACGATAATATGTGTAAGGCCATCAATGCCAAGTAAGGTAGCGAAGCCTGCCACCTTGCTGCATAGCTTGTAAAACCACTTAATCATTTGTTCAAAATAAGATTGTCGTACGTAATTGAATTAATTCTACGCTCCCAGCCTCTGAGATTTTCATGCTGGCTCTTGTCATTCTTGGCAATACTCTTGACGAATAATAGGCGCATCTGCTTGATACGTCCAAACAACGGCAAGCCGCTTGTGCTGTTGACGGCAGCCAACGTCTTGTTGCCGATGATGCCGTCAACCTTCACGCCTACGAGCTTCTGTAATTGTCGCGCCGCAGTGCCAACGCCGCTTGCCCATGCCCAATCAACCATGATGTTAGCGACATTTTGGTCTGTCACATTATCCAAATTGAGCGCATCCCAGTACATAGTTTTGAAAATTTCCTCCCATTCGCTGGTAGTCATCGCTTTTAAGGTTTCAATCGTTGCAGGCTTGCCCCTTTTAGCGCAATAACCTCGCCACGTGTTTATCGTCACGCCCTTGTTTGTCGCGCCTCCTCTGTCGTTCTTTCGGTTGCAAAAACCGCCCTCCCATGATAAAATGAAGGGAATTATTTGTTTGTAATTTGCCATCTTACTTCTCCTCCTTCGTTGCCTCCTCAAACGCCTCGCCTGCATCCTTATCCTTCTTTTTCAGCATAGCGACAATAAAGCGTTTGAAAGAGAAATTAAACTTTACATTATGTATGGCGCACACATGTCCCTTTATGCTATCCAGTTCGAATATGGCAGCAAAGACAGAGCCTAACGCACCGCCTTCCTCGTATGTACCTATACCCATAGGTTCAAGGAATGACTTGCCAAGCAAAGCTCCCGTCATGATGTAAATCATGTACTCGATGAATTTGCAAACGGTTCTTCTCCCAGCTCTGCTATATCTGAACGATTCCTTTTTCACCTTCACGCTTTCAGTTAGACCCAAATAAAAGTCTGCAATTATCATGAAGATAATAAACAACACCATCCACCGCAGACCGTAAAAAGTCTCTTCTATCTCTGTTGGAATGGTGTAATACGCTCCGATGCCTGCCAAGGCAACCAACGGATTTAAGATAAATGACGATTCCATATTTTCCCTCCTAAAGAAAATCAACCATTCTATAATAAGCATCGCTGAACTCTGCCTTTCGTCTGAACTTCGACCACATCCAAGGAATCGGAAGCAACGTCTTCCAATTGTCCTTTGCCAAGACATCATAGGCGGCAGTGTAGTACGGCATATCACAACTTGACCACAATACGCGCCAATCGGGCTTCTTAACGCTCAACTGCACGCATTGAATGTTGCTGAATCCTTTGAGGCATTCGGCAAGTTTTCTGAAATTTTCGTACACCTCCGTGCCTTCTTTGCATTCCCCCTCATAGGTAAGCAGATACATCGTCTTGACTGGCGAGGATGCTGCAATGCCGTTTAGTTCTGCCATGAGTTTTAGCAGGGATTTCTTAGCTTTCCAAAGCCCATGTGCGGCAACGAATCTTCCTCTGCCCTTGTCCCATTTCACGCGGAGGTCAAACAGACGGCAGCCGCATCGATGTTGCTGCACCAAGGTTTTTGACTGGCATTTTGAAAACGCGGAGACAAGGAACGACAAAAGACCGTCACCTTTCTCTCCTGTGAAGCTGTTATGTGTTGCAATTTTAATCATGTCTTTCAATATTATTTATTCAACGTTCCTGCCTCTTCCAGTTTATCAACGAGTGTTTTGCAGATAATTCGTAGATGATTGATGGCAAACTTTGCTTCGTCAAGAGTGGTGACGCTTGGCACGGCCTTCAAGAACTCGTATTCACTTTGCAAATTGAGGTTGGCTTTCTTCACGCCGCCAAGGGTATCAGCTTTGGCAGGAAGTAGTTCAAGTAGGCCAACTTTTTCATCGTCAATGTAATCACCTTTATCACTCTTATCACAATGAGTCGTAAGACCTTTTCCGATTCTTACATAACCGTCAAAGTAGTCTGATGCTGTTCCAGTTATCTTGCCAGAAATAAGCGGAAGTAAAGACGAGGCGCTGTAAGTCTCTATCAAATCTTTGTATGTAGACACACTGAACTGATTGCCTCCTGTCGCTTCGTCAACTACTGTATTATAGCATGCACCTGCAAGCTTAGCTAAAGCGATATCAGATAAGTCCCCACTGTCGGTTTTGTAACCATACGAAAAATTTTTTAATTCAATTTCGTCATAATCATATACAAAAGCAATATCATTCGATAAGCTATCAAATCCAGCATTGAAGGTCTTTTCGTCTACACCTATAATTCTTTCTGATGCAACTCTTAATCCTATACTATAGGAAAGGCTGAACCAATAAAACGGTTTCCCATCAATCAGAGAGGCAACCAACACATAATTGCTACTTACTGTGTCTTCTGATTCTGCATTTTGAGGATAGTCCAAGTATTGAAGTTCACCGATACTACCAAGGTTATTCAATATGACATCATACTTTGCATACTCATACGATGTGTACAACTTTACGACCCGAAGGTCTTTTTTCTTCGGGGCGCAAAATTTCTCCCCATTCATCACGATGTCTCCCTCTGTCGTGAAATGAATAATCGCTGGATTCGTAGCCTTCAACGCCTCCTCTGTCGAAGTGTTCACGTCAAACCTAAATATGCGACCTTCAAGTTTCTTCCAATCTTCTGTTGCCATAACCTTATAAAATAACAACATTCTCTGACAATGTGAAATGACAACATCTGCACATTGCCAAAGAATGTTTGGCCCGAAGGCCGTTTAACCACACTTAGTTAATAATTAGTTTTTTACTTGTTTCTTATTCTCCCCTCCGACAAGATTAATATTCGTAATCTCGATAACGTTCAGAAGGCGCATCGTAAATTCATGCCATTCCTTTTCAAATGGAGCGACCATCTCTGGCGTGACGTGAATCTTATTCAGCGTACCAATGATGTTGACGATAAATCCTTTGACGTTGACAGCCTCAAACATACCTTGGTCGTGCTTCATAAAGAACTCGTACAAATCAATCCAGCAAAGGCCTTTGAACACCACATCCTTAATGATGTTGGTTGTATGCGTCAGAGAATCTTTACGCATTCGATAGGTGTAGCCGATGGTGTCAGCATACGCTACCTTGTTGGCAAAGAACATCATCGGAATAATGGTCGGCGTGTCCTCGATGTAACGCCTATCGCTGTAAGGCACTCTGTTGCAGATTTCCTTGCGGATTATCTTGTTATTCATGAAGACAATGCGCTCGCCCCAAAACTTGGCAACCTTGTCGCGGCCTTCCGTGACGCAATTGCCGTAAGAGGTCGCATCCCATGAGCCATCTTCTTTGAGGATTTTTACGCCGCCGCTGACAATATCCGCGCCTGTAGCATCGGCTCTCGCAAGCAGCCTCTTGACAAAATCAAGGTCTATGTAATCATCGCCATCAAGCGTCATTACATATTCTGCATTTGCATAGTCAATGCCGCGTCTGCGCGACAGACCAGCGCCAACATTTTCGCTATTCTCCAAGAGCGTGATTCCCTTGATTCTTCTGAGGATGTCAAGCGTACCGTCTGTTGACTTATCTTCAACGACAATAACCTCACACTTCTCTGTCTGATTCAAGGCGCTTGCAACGCTCTGTTCGATATCTCTTTCAACATTGTATGCCGTTATGACAATGGCACATCTGTACATCTTTTTCATATTTCTTGTTTGAGAGGATTAGGCAGGATGCACTATTGTACACCCTGTCTAAATGTTAGTTTGGCTATGCCAGTTTCAAAAGGCCTTCCAGAGCGGAGACACGAGTAAGTAGGTCGGAGATGTCGTCAGCATTAATTTTTTTCGTTTGATAAACTCCTTCTATTTCTCTTCCAAAGACCAAATTACAAAAATCATCAACCGAAATTCCTACACCTTTGGCAATTTGAACTCCATTTCCAATTGCAATTTTATTTGCAAATTCATTGTGTATTTGTTGTAGGCTCGTTCCAATGGTTGCTGTGCCTATCTTTGCATTGGAAACTTCGACATTTTTGCCAATAGCAACATTCCCATTAATTGCGACATTGTCTTTAATATTGACTTCTGTCCCAAAATGAGCACTTTTTAATTGAAAACCTTTACCTTCATTATAGATTTGTATATCTCTATCAATCCATACGGAGGTGCCAACACTTAAACTACTATAAATGAAGGCACCAGAACCAAGAAGCGCTCTTTTTGTGCCATTCAAATTCTCAATTACAAATTGTCCTTCATAGATATCACTGCCCTCGATAATCTTCACGCCCTGAATACGCCCATCCATCGCATCAAGTTTCACCTTATCAGCGGCAGACATAACACCAGCCTTGGCGGACGTAGCAGGGAGAAGATTAAAGTCCGATTCCGTAGTCGCCTCTCGACCGTTGACATAGGTAATGGTCTTCTTGAATGAGACGCCATTATCCTGCGGAACATCTTCCTCCTGTGTGAATTTCACATCAGCAACAGCGGTGTCTTCAATTTCGCTCTTCTTGGCGTATGGTGTCAAGTCCTGAACACCCTGCAACGCGTCCCAATTTTTGGTAGTTGCAGGGTCAATGGCAGCGCTGAAAGCCGTAACACATACCACGTTCACGCCAGCAGGATAAGCCTTTCCGTCAATGGTTATGGCATCGGTGATATTCCACACATCGCCAGCCTTGGCAGAAGTGAGAGCCTTCAACTGAGCGGCAGTGCATGAACCCTTTGTTGTGTAGACGCTTCCAAGTGCAGAAACCTTCTGGTCTGCGTAGCTCTTGGCAGAAGCGAGAGCACTGTTTGCCTTCGTGGTCGCGTCTGTAGCGGCAGCATTAACGGCCTCCGTCTTCTTGGTGTCGGCATAGCTCTTCGCTGAGGTCAGCGTGGCAGCGTCCTTGCTGTCAATTTCGCTCTTTGAATAAGTTTTGCCGCTTGCAGAGGCGATTGATGCCTTCAACTCCTTGTTGATGTCGCTCTGCAATTTATCCTCTTCAAGGTCAACGACCTGTGAGGCTTCAACTGCAACGCCGTCACTCGTATCTGATTTAATACGAGATGTATATTTGATGTAGTCTGATGCTACTCCGTATTTTTTTGCCATTTCTCTTTGGATTAATAAAGTTCAACATTATGTACGCTCACGCCCATCTTTGATGCCATGCGATACACTTTGTAAGTGATACCAGAACCTGTTGCATCAGCCTGCTTTACAAAGTTGACTGGCAACGGCCCTTCACGACCTGCGAGGTTGTTTGCCAAGTTAGGCGAAACGGTAACATCAGACGGAATCAGAACATAACCGTAAGGCTTTTCTGCCGTGAAGGAGAATTTATACGTACCGTTTGAATTGCTCTGTAACTTCGTGCCGTTGACCTGAGCAAGGAACTTAGCCATCTCAGCCGCATCGCTGACAGGTGCTGTCTCGTACGAGCTAACGCCAAACAAGATTTGATTGTAGGCGTAAACCGTCTTTGATGCAGTTCTTGCAACGCCCTTAACGGTAGCATGTACATCAAAGAGGGTAGTCGAACTTGCATTCACCGTGCCAGAATAAACGCCAGTAGACTTCTTCGTAACGGTGACGGAAGCGCCTCCTGCTGTCATCGTTGGCAGTGCATCAGCGTCAACATTCGCACCAGCAAATGTACAGGTGACGGTCAATGTGAATGCCGTTGATGTACCCTTGACGAAAGTTGCGGAAGGTGAAACGCTGAACGAAATATTTGCCTTAGCGTCATTTTCCTCCTTAACCTTTCGGTTAACATACTCTGCCTGCGTGTCCGAGATTCCACGGATAACAGCAGAGGCTTCATACACGAGCGCATTTTCGCTCTTGACCACGTCAACGCGGCCTTCTGTGCCTTCTGTGTCAGCCTTTGAAGCCGCCACAGATGCTTTTTCTCTGAATTTAATGAATTTTGCCATGTTTTTTTATTTTGTTTTTAACTCATGAGTTTTCTTATTCATCGGCCAAATCTTTCCATCTTGCGCCAGGCACTTCCTTGCCTTCTGCATTAAGGTGAGCCTGTTTTACAAATTCTACATGAATGTTAGGAAAGCCGCTCTTACCCATTGTTCCTGCCATAGTTACATTGAGCTTCATATTCGCCCACTCGAAAACCTTTGCTGGGAAATCTGAAAATTTCTTTGTCTGAACGCGGACAGCCTTATTTCCAAGTTTAAAACCAACGGTCTCTGTGATGTAATCGCCTACCTTTGTATAGCCAAGCAATTCTTTGGCAATCTTCTCGCCAAAATCATAGACATCCAAGGTGAAGCCTTTTTGTCCCTTATCACTTTCAAGCGTTGCGTAATATTCGTCCATGTCCTCAACTTCAATGTTATTGGTTGAAGCTGCACTATCATTGAAAGAAAAACTATCCTTCACGATTGCACTAAACTCAAAAGCTGTTTCCCATTTTGAATCAATTGGAAAACTACCATCCTTCTCTACATCAAGCAATTTAACGCTTACGATTCCATAAGGTGAAGTTTTTGCCATAATTATTTTCTTTTTTAAAATTGAACTTTAATTCTTAAATTGATAAAATGTGTTTCATCGTTATCTTTCATCACATTGCTGTCTGAACTGATAGAATAAGCAATACCATCAACCATCAATGGTTGGTCTTCGGTTTCAGTCATCTCGTTAGTATAAGGGATAAGATTGCAGACATTTTCATACATCCGTGAAAGACTTTCCTTATTAAGACTTCCAGACGAATTGTCCTGCGCGTGGATATTAAGATTTATCAAATTGCTGTAAGCCCATTTTCCGTAATTGACTGACAGACTATTGACAGCAATATAATCACCTCGATAGTTTTCATCCTTCTCGTATGCGAACACCTTAAAATCACTTTGCTGCTTCAAATACCTGCAAAGCGATGTAACTACGTCTATTGAGTTTTTATATTTTTCCATCCTTAATGTCTTGTGCAAGTTTATTCAATTGCTCTGTTAACCATCCCTGTACATGAGAGATAACCTTGTGGCCTTTGGCTTCAACATATCTTGCATAATACATTCCTGCACTCACTTTGATTTCCCAAAGTGCTGTTTGGTCGGCATCCAGCGAATTAGCTGCAATTTCTGCATTCGCCTCGCCTTCTGCACTTCCCAAACCATCAAAGCCACATCTTTTCACCTCGCTACCACCGTAATAGATTGTAGCACAAATGCTACCGCGTAAATTCCGCGTGTGGTCATCGTAACCGCCACTCATGCGGTCTGGATACGCATCACGTGCAATATTGCACGCCTCTTCTGCTATGATGGTCAACTCTCGAAGTATTGCGTTGCCTCTATTTGCTGAATTGTTCTGTTTCTTCGCTCCAGCCTTTTTTAAAACATTCTCAAACCCTTCTATTGCTATATCCATAATTTCAGCCAATGCCCTTTTGTCGTTACTCCAAGAATCTGTCTTTTGGCATCCAATGTTGAATCGTTCTTTACGACCCTAACATAATCGCCAACCTTCGGAATCCTGCCGAAACATCTCACGTCATTAAGGAGAATATCGTATGATGTATTATATTTATAACCATCATTGAGCGTTATTTGATTGGCCTTAGAATTTGGCGCAACCGTGCATCCTACGCTTTTAGACCAGCATATCTCTTCAATAATATTCAAGTCTTCATCCTCCTTCTTGACTACCGTCTGTAAGGATATTGTTGCATTCTTAATCATATATGTATGCAATAGATGTTATTGTCGTTCTCTTTCAAGACCAAGTCTGGCGAAATTCCAGCACTTTCAGCGATAGATTTAATTCTGTCCTCCAGTCGCTTGGTATCATAGCTTTGCGAAAAGCCTCCAGCATTTTCAGAAGATAATGAAAGCATTTTCGATAAACAAAACATTGAGGCTAAAGCAACGGTCTTTCTCGCCTCGCTGTTATATTCATCTGTCGGTGCGTATGAAGTAAAACGAAATCCAGCGTCTATCAATCCCTTTTCCATAGATGCCATAGATTGCTCGTATGGCTCTATCTCCGTTGCAATAGCCTCAATTATATTCATTGTTATGCTGTTTTGTCTGTTTCCATAATGAAGAAATCATCAAGGCCATAGAATACAGGCGTTGCCCACATTTCATAGTCAATGAATCGTCCTTTTTCGTTTCGCCAAAAACCTACAAGTGCATCGTCATACTGACTATAAGTCTTGTTAGGCAGTGGGTCAATCATTTCGAGAGGGTCAGATACCTTCAACACGGCAACATTCTGAACACATTGGAAAACAACACGGTCGTCAACGGTCATGTTAATTGTACTTCCATCCTGCAATTTCACAAAACGGTCAGGCTCGATTGTGATTGTCGGCAACAAAAGGCTCTCCAGATACAAGTTCGCTTCGTTGAACGTGATTTTTGCAGGACTGATGTCTACCTTGCCAAGTTTCAGTTTAAACGTGTTTGCAAACTCCTTACTCTTGCACATCTTACGGAAAGTGCGTGTACTCATACGCATTTTTACAACCGTCTTACCCTTGGCAGACAATTCGTCCACAATTCTTTGAATATCAGAAATCGGCGTTGAAGCCTCCTCACCCCATTTGGCGGTAGGATGATATTTCTTCACGCCCAAATCAATCTTGTAAGTGACATTTGACTTCTTATTGTTCTTGGCATCTACGGTCTGCGTGCCGCTGAACAAACCTTCATAGTAAAGCAAGTCGATTCGTTTCTGAGGCGCGATAACTGCTTTTTCAAACGGGTCAAACAAATACTTCACGAGCTTTGCGTAATCATTAGAAGCATACATCGCAGGAGTGTCATTTCCGTATTTATTGCGCAAACGGCCTTCCATGTAGTAATACTGGTCTAATCGGTCATTATCCATCTGCCATTCGTCACCCATGTGCGAAATTGAGCCAACAAGCTCATTTGCACTTGGCATGGTATGCGTTGGCTTTTCGCCGTTTTTGTCAATTACACTACCGACCATCGCTGCACTATACTCCGCAATCGCGGCACGATACGTGCGTGAAGCCTCGTAGTTAATTGTGGCAATCTCATCTTTCCAAAGTGGTTTGTACGTGGAGTTTTTCATCTGCTCCTGCACAAACACATCAAATCTCTTAGGCTTTTCCAGCTCTTTAATTAGACTATACATCTCTATTGTTTAATTAAGGTTTAATCAAATATTTATGCGTAACGGTCAAAGTCTCCTTAATCGCCTCGTTAATAGGATAAGGCAAGGAATCTTCGTCAATCTCATACGCTTGCAATGTGGGCGTGCAGCTCTGTTGCCCATCCAGTTCAACGGTGGCATAATTCAAGCCGATAACCTTGCCTGCGTTGCCATCGTCAACTACGGCGTTAGCTTCCACTTCGTTTTCAAGTGCTGAAATCGTCAGCTTCGTAAAATAGCTTGACGAATCATCAACCTTGGAGATTGTAGAGCCAGCAATTTTATCGCCAACCATGAACAATGAACCTTTGTTTACTTTAAGCGTTGTTGCGGCTTGCATTGCCTTCTCGTACACCTTTGCCGTTTTGCAAGCACTAACCATGCCGTTAGTAAGCAACACCAATGGCGTTCCCTTTGGTAGCCATTTTAACGTTGACGGCAGATTGGTTTCATCAATCGTGAAACCAGCAACACGCCGCACGCAGCTCTTTTCATCCCAAGCACCTTCTTTGATGTCTGTCGGAAATTTCTTCTTGTAGTACATAACTTTCTTATTTTTCTTTTGTTTCAAGTGCCTTTTGCGCTCCCTGCATGAGTTTTACAAATCCTTCATCGGAATCAGCATCACCGCCAGAAGTTGGAGGCTCAGCAATTCCAAGCGATTCAAGGATTGCCTTACGTTCGTCTGCATAATGCTGCGCAATCTGTGAGGCAACATTATCGAGGTCTTCTTCTTTTTCCAGCTTGTAACGCGAAATGAACTTTGCAGGAATACCTTTCAATTTTTCGTTGCTTGAAAGAACTTGCGATAAACGCTCAGATTCACGTTGCTGTTGGATTGGTTTGATGGCCTCTGCGATACCTTCGGAAATAAGTTGAGCAATCGCCTCTTTGGTCAAAGAATTTTCTTCAATTGTTTTTGTTTTGCCTTTTTCTATTGTATTCGGCTTCACGTAACCTTTGTACTTTTCTTCGATGGCGCTTGCATATCTATTACCGACCTTTTGAAGCATGTTAACGTATGATTCAGCACCGTTCGCTACGTTGCTAATTTCCTCATCCGTTGAATCTTCTTTAAGGCTGCTTGACAAAACGTCAGCAAGCTCTTCAAGTTCGTTTGCCTTAAAACCCTTGCTCGCGTACAAGGTTTTCAAAACTTGGATTAACTTTTTCTTCATGTCTCATTTCATTTGTTTAATTACATCCACAAAGTTAATTGAATTATTCAACACAACAAAATAAAACGATTAAAAATATCTATCCAATATACACCCTTTTAAAATTCAGTTCAAAAACACGAATCCCTTCCCCCTGGATATTCGGCGAGAAATTTGAAAAATTTCGAGCATCGGCTATATATATTGAGGTGATTTTGTGGCCTTTCTCTCTTATTCTTATTATATGAGTTATTAAGATAAGTAATATGAACCTGTGAATATTACTTAGATTAATAAATTATATAATAAGAATATAGAGAGAAAGGCCACAAAATCCAAGAAAATTTCGAGATTTTTTTCGCGGTTTCTAAACGTCTGAAAATCAGAGATTTAATGTAGGGAAATATGCACTTGCAATGCACTTGCAATGCAAATGCATTGCACTTGCATAAAACACCAATTGATTATCAGCGAGTTATGCCAATAAAATTTTTGAGTAGTCAAAAAATCTATGTATTTATGTGTATTTCGCGCTGCCGTAAAAAGGAGCATGTGAAAAATAATTGTACGCTCATCTAAAATATTAGCGAAAACATTTGGTATATATAAAAATTATATCTATCTTTGCAATATAAAAGAAAGGGAATTGATAATTAACTACTTAAAAATGAGAATTATGAAATTGATTTACGCAAAAGATATTAAGGCAATCACGAAGATGTTCAATCTTTCAGAAGATGAGAATTGGTTCTTGAAGAATTTATCAGATTCTATCAATAGCGAGAAATCAGAAATCTGCATGGATATTCAAGAAGTGTTGCTGTACGGTACAAATATTGACGACAAGAGAAACGCTGTTAAGGCTTTGTTGGTGTATTTTGGCGCAAAAGCACAGAAAGAGAACGACTTGCGAATGGCATTTGACCAAACCACTTGGAAATTGGCAGATATGCTCAAATGTGGCTCATATCAAGTGAAGCAATGGTTTAAGTCTATTGCAACGAATAAAGACCGATTCGGCAAATTCGTTGAATGCTCTGAAACATTTGGATTGAATTATTTGGAAATAGCATAAAGGTAACGCCCCGTATAACCAACGGGGCAAACAAAACAATATAGAATTATGGAAGCAACAATAAATCAAATACAGGAAATAGTGTCAGTTCTGACATCAGACGAGCAGCAGCTACTCAAAGATACCATCAATTACGGAGCATGGGGCGATAGCGATTGGGAATTTCTTGATGATAACGATAAAGTTGAAAGTGTTACAATGTATGGTTACTGCACGAATGACGCAAAGAGAGCTGGGCATTTCAGCGGAAGAAAGGTATCTTCTATGTTCCGTTCTATATATAAGAAGTTATGCCCAGTAAATCAAAATCAGATAGGCAGATACATTTCACATTACCCGTTGGCGGAATTAATTTAAGTTGATAAATATGAGTAAAAAGTTGTACATG
>OGJF01000522.1_pt1 | contig 15925 bp, 17 predicted proteins | sample 1572001 | NCBI WGS metagenome assembly OGJF01 (sample SAMEA2582113, study PRJEB24529) | metagenome | biome: Human gut stool | place: China | collected 2011
CCCGAAGATCCTCGGAAAATGGGTGCAAAAATGGCCCGGCTTCAATGAAGACCGGGCCATTGGACGGGGATTCGAGCGGGTGTCAGCCCTGAGGTTCGGGATCGTTGGGAGTGCCGTAGTCCATGGAGGCGGCCGAACCGATGATGCCGACGACGCGGTTGAAGAGCGACTGCAGCTCGAGGTGCAGGGCGGAGGTGTCGATGGCGCCCGACAGACCGCGGGAGACGCGCTCCATGTGGCGCAGCGTCAGCTCGTAGCTGTCGCGCAGGATCGCCTCGCGCTCGTTGTTGAGCGTGTTGCAGAGGGCGCGGCGCTTCTCAAGGTCCTTCTCGGCGAGAATCATGGCAAGCTGCTCGAGGCAGACGCCGACCCGGTGATGCAGGGCCTGAAGCTCCTTGAGGCCGTCGGGCGTGAACGAGCGGTTCTTGCGGCACTTCTCGTTCATGATGACCGTGATGATGCGGTCGATCGTGTTGAGGGCGACCTTGATGCTGCCGTTGGCGTTTTTGAGGTACTGCCACTCGATCGCCTCGGCCGTGGTGAGCTGGCCGCGCATGACGAGCCCGAGGTAGCGTGTCATCGTGCTCGTGCGCTGGTTGATGTAGTTGCCGCGATCATGCAGGATGAGGATCTCGCCGTCGGCGGGATTGATGCGGAGCATGATTTCGATGTCGTGCCAGAAGTTGCGGACGTCGCCCGTTATGCGCTGCAGCTCCGTGCGCGCAACGTTGAGGGACATGCCGCTCGAGATCAGGTTTTCCTTCGCGAAGAGGTCTGCGGCCTCGCCGCCCGTCTTGGCATCAGCCTTCTTTTCGGGGATGATGCGGTCGGCAATCCTTGCGAAGGGTTTGATGATGAAGAGGCCCGTGCCCGAGATGATCAGGTTGAGCGTGACGTGGAAGTAGATGACGCTGTCGGGGATCGTGCCGAAGCCCTCGGCGATGAAGGGGCACGTTGCGAGCAGCAGGGCCGTGAACGAAAGCGTCACGGTGCGCCACATCGTGTTGGCGACCGGACCGCGGCGGCCGATGCGCGAGGCGGTCATCGTGGTCATGAGCGCAAGGATCGTGCTTTCGATGTCCGCGCCGAGCGCCACCCAGAGGCCCGTGGAGACGGGGATGACGCCTGCGGTGACGAGGCCTGAGGTGATGATCACGGCGGCAAGGCTCGAGAAGCAGCCGAAGCCGAGGCACAGGCCGAGCAGTACGGCGAGGATCGGCGAGTGGGAGATCTCGAGGAAGAGAGGCGCGAGCTCCGTGCTCGTGCGCAGCGGCATCGTGGCGGCCACGATGAGGCTGAGTGCAAGCATGATGATGCCCAGGCCGATCAGGATGCGGCCGAACTGGCCCTGACGCGTGTCCGCCTTGCGCATGAAGAAGAGGCAGGTGCCGATGAAAATCAAGAGCGGCGACAGGAACGAAAGGTCGAAGGTGAGCACGCGGGTCATCAGGGCCGAACCGAAGTCGGCGCCGAGAATCGTCGCGAAGGCCATGTTGGTGGTGAGAAAGCCTTCGGCCTGAATGCTCGCCACGATGAGCGTGGCGGCGGTGGAGCTCTGGAGAAGCGATGCGAGCGTCGTGCCCGACGCCATGGCGATGGCCCGGTTCTTGAGTCGGACGGAGAGGAAGTCCTTGAGGGCCACGCCGAAGGTGCGGAGCATCCCGGTCTTGACCATGTAGGCTCCCCAGAGCAGGAGGGCGATGCCCCCGGCCATGTGGATGAGCGACTGCATAAAAGCCTCCCTCCGTGGAAAAATGTGTTGAAAATAGGCGGATGTCTTTCGATATTAGCGGAAGGTCCGTTCAAAGTGCTCTTCCTGCGGGAAAACGCTTTGTAGCTAAGCCTCGGTACAATGTGCCCATCAGGGCCTGCCGCGCCTGCGGAGGCCACGGGACAAGAAGGAGAAACGGATGAGTGAAGCCACGAAGGTGGTCGGGCTCGTGTGCGCGGCCGGCGTCGGCAGCCGCATGGGGCTCGGATCTCCCAAGCAGTACATGAAGTTCGGCTCGGAGGCGATGCTCGTGCACAGGGTGCGCGCCCTTCGAGCCGTCGAGCGCATGGGCGAGATCGTCGTGGTCGTGAGCCCGACGGATCCCTACATCGACGACGTGGCGCGTCACTTTCCTGAAAACGTCAGGGTGCTGCGCTGCGGCGGCAGGGAGCGTGCGGAGTCGGTCGTCAACGGCCTTCTCAACGCAGGGTTCGACAGGGACGCGTGGGTGCTCGTGCATGATGCGGCGAGACCCTGCCTGAAGCCGAGCGAGGCCGCCCGCCTCATCGACGAGGTGCTCGCCGACGGCGGTGTCTCGGGCGGCATCCTCGCCGTACCCGTCGCCGACACGATCAAGCGTGCGGACAAGAGCCGCATGATCCTCGAGACGGTGCCGCGCTCGGATCTGTGGCGCGCGGCCACCCCGCAGATGTTCCGCGTGCACGACCTCGTCGAGGCGCTTTCGGGCGACCTCGCGGGGATCACCGATGAGGCGAGCGCCATGGAGAGGCTCGACTCCCATCGATTGGTCGAAGGCCGTCCGCTCATTCTGGGCGGCGTGCAGATTCCGTTTGAACTCGGCCTTGACGGCCACTCGGACGCCGACGTGCTCCTGCACGCCGTGACCGACGCCGTGCTCGGCGCTGCCGCCCTCGGCGACATCGGACAGCACTTCCCGCCCTCGGATCCGAAGTGGAAGGGCGCGGACAGCCGCGTGCTCCTCAGGGCCGTCGTGGCGCTCGCAAGACAGAAGGGCTGGACCGTCGTCAACTGCGACGCGACGATCGTGGCCGAACGCCCGAAGATCGGCCCCCACATGCCCGCCATCAGGGCCTCGCTCGCCGAGACGCTTGGCGTCTCCGAAGAGGTGGTCAACGTCAAGGCGAAGACCAATGAGAGGATGGACGCCGTCGGACGCATGGAGGGCATGATGGCTCAGGCCGTCGTGCTGATGAGCAGGATGGCTTGAGGCGAATCTGAAGCCCGTTCCAACAGGGAAAGGGGCCGCTCGTGAGAGCGACCCCTTCGTGTTTCAGGTGCTTTCAGCTTGTTCCTGCATCACGCCTTCGGGTCTTCGTCGACGTGATCGGCGGGGGCTGCGGGCTGGTTCTTCTGGAATTCCTTGAGCATCTTCTTCTCAAGCTTCTCCTGTTCGCGGGCCCGCTTCTCCTCCTTGGCTTTGATGGCGGCGGGATCGGCGGCGGGGAAGCCTACGCGCACCAGAAGGCCGTGCGGATCCATGCTGTCGAGCTGCACGCTGCCGCTCGAGCGGCGGACGATGCGGTCGACGATGGCGAGGCCGAGGCCCGTGCCCGTCACGCCGCTTCGCGCGCTTTCGCCGCGCTCGAAGGGTCGCATGACGCGCTCGCGCTGGTCTTCAGGAAGGCCCGCGCCCTCGTCGCCGACGGTGAGCATGGCGTTCTTGCCGTTGTCGGTCAGGCCCGTCGTAATGTGGAGCCTGAGGATGCCGTCCTCGCTGCGGCCGTAGCGCATCGCGTTCGTGAAGAGGTTCTGCACGGCGCGGGAGAGCTCGAGCGGGTGAGCAACGATGAAGACGTTGGGCGCGATGTGGCTCGTGATCTTGACGGTCGAGTCGCTCGCAAGCCTGGCGTTGGACATGGCGTTCTGAACGGCCTCGCCCAGGTTGACGAGCTCCTGCTCCTCATGGCTGTGACGCGCGTAGGAGAGGAACTGGTTGACGATGTTCTCCATCTGCTCAAGGTCGCTCACCATGGCGGTGCGGGAGTCCTCGGGCAGGTCGGCGAGCTCGACCTCGAGGCGCAGGCGCGTGATCGGCGTGCGAAGGTCGTGGCTCACGCCCGCGAGAAGCAGCTCGCGGTCGGCCTCCATGCGGCGCAGGTCCTGCACCATGCGGTTGAAGCTCATGTTTACGGCCTGGATCTCGGCCGTGCCCGCATCCTCAGGAAGAGGATCGGGGACCTTGCCCTGACCGAGCTGCGCGGCCACCTGCGAGAGCTTGGCAAGCGGATCGATCACGTGCCGGGTGAGGAGCGTGGCGCCGAAGAGGCTGGCAAGACAGGCAGCGAGCGCCCACCAGAGCCAGGCGGTGCCGAGCGGCGGATTGAGGATGCCGCTGTCGGTCTGCATCCAGTAGGCGTCGCCGTCGATGTCGACCGAGACCCAGAGGCCCGAGACGCCGTTGACGCTCGAGGCGAGGATCGTGTCCTGGCCGAGCTGGTGCTTGACGAGCTGCTCGATGAGGCCGTTGAAGCCGTCGCCCGAGAGGACGACGACCTTGTCGGTCGCATCGCGCGGCGAGAGAAGAAGGCCTTCGCGGGCGGCAAGAAGCTTCAGCAGGTCGACGCGAAAGAGCGGGTCGGCCGTCACGAGCGCGTACTTCGTCAGGTTTGCGGTCGAGACGATGTGCTGCGCGACGCCCTGCGAGTAGGGAAGTTCGGAGAGCACGCGGAAGCTCTGCAGCCAGCCGACGACGCTGAAGAAGATGAGGCCGCACAGCAGAATGAAGGTGCGCCAGAAGAGGCTCGGGCGATGGTTGCTGCGTAGGGAAAGCATGAGTGTGTCCGGCAGGTGTGGGTTTAAACCGTTTGGTGAAAGTGTAGCGGTTCTGTACTGCGGAAAAAGCTCCCGCCGCTTGTGGCGGACGGGAGCTTTCAGAATTTCTCAGAACTGGCCTGATGCGGTCCCGGCGATCAGCTGTGGCCGTCGGGGATGAAGACGTAGCCGAGGCCCCAGACCGTCTGCAGGTAGCGCGGCTTGGAGGGATCGGGTTCGATCAGCTTGCGAAGGCGGGAAACCTGCACGTCGAGCGAGCGGTCGAAGGCCTCGTATTCGCGGCCGCGGGCCATTTCCATCAGCTTGTCGCGGGAGAGCGGCTGGCGCGGATGGCGGGCGAAGGCCTTGAGGACGGCGAACTCGCCGGTCGTGAGCGGCTGCACCTCGCCGTTCTTCTTGAGTACGCGGGTGCCGAGGTCAAGCTCGAACTCGCCGAAGCGGACCGTCTCGTTTTCCAGCGAGGGAGCGCCCGGGGCGTCGCCCGCCGGACGGCGGCGGAGCACCGCATGGATGCGGGCAAGCAGTTCGCGCGGGTTGAAGGGTTTGGCGATGTAGTCGTCGGCGCCGAGCTCAAGACCGACGATGCGGTCGACGTCCTCGCCGCGGGCGGTGAGCATGATGACGGGCGTCATGTCCTTGGCGGCGCGAAGGCGGCGCAGAATCTGAAGGCCGTCCTCACCCGGCATCATCAGGTCGAGAATGAGGGCGTCGAAGTGCTCGCGAACCCAGAGGCGGCTCATCGCGGCGCCGTTTTCGCTCACGAATACCTGGAAGCCGTTTTCGCCGAGATAGCGGCGCAGAAGGTCGCGAAGTCGGGGATCGTCGTCAACAACGAGAATTTTGGGATTGCGTTCCACGGTGGTTCTCCGGAATCAGCGTCCGTTGCAAATCGGAATTTCGGGCGGGATTGCCGCGAAAGCCGTGTCGGACAGTAAGCCGTGCCTTTTGGACACTCTTTTGCATGACCCTATTGTCGCCTGTTACAAATGCCTCGTGGAAGGAAAACAAAATCGTGTTACAAAATCAGCCTCTTGTTAACAGGTCCTAAATCATGGTTTCTGCCTAGAAGAGCGGCGAACTGTATATTGACGGTGCGGGGTCGGGAGACGGTCGGGCCCGGTGGTTCGAACCCATCCCGCGAACATGGTTGGGGATAACCCTTGTGCGCCAAATGGCGGGCTGTCCCTGAACGACAACGGCGCAGGCGTTTTGAGGCGAAGGCCGGAAAATTCGTCTGCAGATTTCATGACGGGAAGCTAGCTTATGAGAAACAGCGCCATCATCGTGCTCTGCTGCCTCGGATGCAGTTCGGCGGCCGCCATGCCCGGGGGCGAGCCCGCTGCGGGTCTCGGGGACCACTGTCAGGAGGTCGAGGCGCCATGCATCCGCCAGTGGACCGAGATGTCCGCGAGCGAGCGTGCGCACCTGTGGCCCTATCTCGACGAGGTTTCCCGCGCCATGCACTGGCGCAGCATGAGCACCCGCGAGCGCAGCGACATGCGCAGGGAAATGTCCGCAGCCGACCGCGACAAGCTCAGAAAGCGCTTCTGCAGCGAGCAGGCGGGGGCCGTGATGTCGAAGGAGACGCGAAAGCTGCGTCGCGACGAACGTCAGCTCCTTCGTCAGCAGATCACGGAATTCCACGTTCAGCTCACGGGCAGCGGCGAAGGACGCGCGGCCTATGCGGCCGGCGCCTCGGCCCGATAGACGTTCGGACGGCAAGCCGTACGCAGGGGCGGCCGGAGATTCGATCACAGCAAGCCAAACAAGGCAAAACGGTCGTTCATCCGCAGGGGTGGACGGCCTTTTTCGTGCCTCCGAGGGGCGCCGGAGGCTCGATGGTATAATGATCGAATTCATTGTGGGACGCCGATTTCGTGCGTTCGGAGGCCTTTTCGAGGCCTGCAGAAAACAACTGGACGGTCATGCCTTCATTCATTCTTGCTCTTGATACGGCGCACCAGCGGTGCAGCGCGGCCCTTCTGAGCCGCGACGGCGAAGTTTCGGCCTGGAAGTCCGAGACGGTCGGCAACAAGCATGCCGAGCGCATCCTCGCCATGATCGACGAGCTCCTCGCCGAATGCGGCGCGGAAAAGAAGGACATCGCGCTCACGGCCTTCGGTGCAGGCCCCGGCAGCTTCACGGGCCTTCGCGTCGCCTGCGGCGTCGCTCAGGGCATCGCCTGGGCGCTCAGGACCGACGTGGCCGCCGTGTGCAATCTCGAGGCCGACGCGCTTGCGGCGGCCGAGGCCGCGCAGCTCGCGCCCGGCACGCGCCTTGCCGTCATGAACGACGCCCGCATGCAGGAGGCCTATTCCGCCCTTTATGAGGTGGTCGAGGGCCCGAGAGGCGTGCGCGAGGTGCTTGCGCCGCAACTCGTCAAGCCCGCCGATGCGCGCCGCTGGCTTGAGGAGGCGAAGGTCGATGCGCTCTGCGGCTCCGCCGCCGGCGTCTATGCCGAGGCGTTCAACCTCCCCGAAGGCTTCCCCGTTCACGAAATTCCCGAAGACATGGTGATGCGCATCGCGCGTCTCGGCCTCGCAGACGAGGCTGAGGGCCGTACGATGATCCCCGCGCTTGCCTCTCCGCTCTACGTGCGCGACCGTGTTGCGCTCACGATGCAGGAGCGTGCGAGGGGAGAGCGCCTGTGACGGACGGACTCCGCTTCAGGTCCGTGAGGCATGGCGACTAGGAGGTCCTCGCCGCCCTCAAGGCGATGGTGGAGCCGACCCCCTGGACGGTGGGCGACTTCGCCGACGTGCTCAGGAACGGCTGGTTCTGCGACGTGCTCGAGCTCGATGACGGCTCGATCGGCGCGTGGGCCGTCGTGATGCCGGTGCTTGACGAGGCGGAGCTTCTTACGATTGGCGTTCGTCCCGACTTGCAGGGCAGGGGGCTTGGCCGCGCCATGCTCGACAGGATGACGGATGCGATGCGCACCCGGAAGTGCACGCGTTGCCACCTCGAGGTGCGCGAATCGAACGAGCGTGCGATCCGTCTTTACGAAACCTCGGGTTTCGTGCGCGTGGGTCTTCGCAAGAACTACTACCGCACGGCCGAAGGCCGCGAGCATGCGGTCCTGATGACGCTTGAATTCGGAGGTGAGGCATGCTGAGCGCCGCCGACAGCCTGATGTGGGACGCCCTCGAGATCGGTCCGCAGTGGATTCTGCGCGAGACCGAAGACGTGACGCTTGCCGAAACCGCGCTTCGCGCCGAGCTCAGGCAGCCCGCACCGGCCGTTCGCTCCGCCGCGCCCGCTGCTCCTTCGAGGCCTGCGCCGCGTCCCGCCGCACGATCCACCGCACTACCGCCGGGAATGCCTCCCGAGTTCGCGCCCCGTCCCGCACCCGCGAGACCCGCCCCCGTCGTTCGTCCCGTCGCCGAACCGATTTCAAGCGCCCCGCAGGCGCCCGCACTCGTGCTTCCGCCCGAAGTTGTCGCCGCCTGTGAAAAGGCTGACTGGGCGACGCTTGAAGGGCTTGCAGGCGAATGCCCTGAAGGTCCTCCTCGCTCGTGGGCGAGGCGCCCGGCAGCGAGGAGGACCTTCAGGGCATTCCGTTCGTCGGCAAGTCGGGCCAGCTGCTCACGCAGATGCTCGAGAGCATCGGCATCGAGCGCCGCCGCGACATCGCGATCATGAACGTGCTCAAGTGCCGCCCGCCGGGAAACCGCAATCCCGCGCCCGCCGAGGTGGCCTGCTGCGCAACCTATCTGCGCAGGCAGCTTCTTCTCGTTCGCCCCGACGTGCTTCTCATCATGGGACGCTTCGCCATGCAGACGCTGCTCGGTCTGGGACCCGACGCTTCGATCGGCAGCCAGCGAGGACGCGTGCACGAGGTGACGATCGGCGACTTCGGCACGAAGGCCGTCGTCAGCTATCATCCGTCCTACCTGCTTCGAGCTCCCGATGAAAAGGCCAAGGCCTGGGAGGATCTGACGCTCTTCAGGCGTCTGATCCGCGAAGCGGGCATCAAACTCGCTCCCGTCCATCACACACACTGACAACAAGGACGGGGTGTTTCCCCAATGGCGCAAAGACGCCGAAGAAGCCGTCGTCATCCTCATGGGCGAGGGCCGGAGGTAACATCGTCAATGACGAACAACAACGAGGTCCGGGACGCCGTGTCGCCGGACCGCACTCTCTATGATCGCGCACTTCGCGCTTCGGGGCGCGAGGCGGCGGCCACGCTCGCCGCCGCGGCCTTCACGATGGCGTACTTCTGGGCGGCGGTGTGGCTCCTTGAGGATTCGGATATGACGATCCTCTCCATGCCCGTCTGGTTCATGGCATCCTGCGTCGGCGGCTATTTCGTCAGCGTCGCGGCCGTCTGGGTGCTCGTGAAGCGCTGTTTCACCGACATCGACCTTGATGAAGCCGCCCGCGGCTACTCGGCGGGGAACCTTGAGAAGGCCGGCGGGGAGGAACAGTCGTGACGAACACCTTCCTGATTCTCCTTCCGATCGCGCTCTTTCTCGTCATGCTCATGGGGCTTTCGCTCTGGGCCGAGCGCGCGGGTCGCCGCAACCGCTTTGCAGGCGAATACTTCCTCGGCGACCGCAGCCTCAAGGGCTTCGTGCTCGCCATGACGCTCGTTGCGACCTACGGATCCGTCTCCTCCTTCGTTTCGGGGCCCGGCCTTGCCTGGCAACTCGGCCTCGGCTGGGTGGTCTTCGCCGCGCCGCAGATCATCGCGGGCTTTCTGATTCTCGGCGTGGCCGGCAAGAAGATGGCCGTCGTCTCGCGCGCCGCGGGGGCGCTGACCGTCATCGACATGATCCGCGCACGTTACGGCGACGGCCGGGGCGGACGGACGCTTGCGGCGCTGCTCGCAGTGCTGATGCTCGTCTTCTTCACGACGATGATGATCGGTCAGTTCATCGGCGGCGCACAGATCTTCTCGAAGGCCGCGGGCGTGAGCTACGGCTGGGGGCTCGTGCTCTTCGGCGCCGTCACCGTGCTCTACACGGCCTTCGGCGGCTTCAGGGCCGTGGCCGTTACCGACACGGCCTGCGCCGTTCTGATGCTCGTGGGCATGGGCGCGCTCGGCTGGAACATCCTCGAGACGGGCGGCGGACTCGCCCAGGTGATGGCGAACGTCGCCGCAGCAGCTCCCCGCGGGGCGGGCAGTGAGGGCGTGCTGCTCTCGCCCACCTCGGGCGGCGCGCTAGCAACGTCGCTGCTTTTGTCCGCATGGGTGCTCGTGGGCTTCGGCACGCTCGGGTTGCCCCAGTCGGCCGTGCGCTGCATGAGCTACCGCCGCTCCTCCGACCTGCATCAGGCCATGATCGTCTCGACCGTCGTCTGTGGTGCGCTCATGATCGGCATGACCGTGATGGGCGTCTTTGCCCGAGGTATGCTCGACGTGCCTCTCTCCGAGATGGGCGGCACGACGGACGCCGTGATGCCTTACCTGATCGCCAACTACATGGATCCCGTAACGGCGGGCGTGACGCTCATCGGCCCTCTGGCCGCCACGATGTCGACGGTGAGTTCGCTTCTTCTCGCGGCCGCCTCCGCCATCATGAAGGACCTCGTGCTCTTTCACCGCCCAGAGGCGGGCCGCAACGAGGCCAGGCTTCGCATGACGACGAGGCTCATGACGGGGGCGCTCGGACTCCTTGCGCTGATTCTGGCGCTCGAGCCTCTTGACGTCATCGCTTGGATCAATCTCTTTGCGTTCGGCGGCCTTGAACTCGCCTTCCTGATGCCGCTGATCGGCGGTCTTTTCTGGCGCGGCGCAACGGCAGGAGGTGCACTTGTTTCCGTTGCGGGCAGCATCGCCTTCTATCTCGCCGGCACGAGCTGCAAGATTCCGATGGGAGGCGCGCATGCCATCGCACCCTGCATGGTCGTGGCGGCCGTGCTCTTCGTTGCTGGCTCAAGGCTGACGCCCGCATCTCCCGTGAAGGCGATCGACCTCTTCTTCCCGAGGCGATGACGGGCGGAAGGGCTTTGCCCCAATAGGGAGAAATGAAAAAGGAGTTGGGCGCTGGTTCAACTCCTTTTTTGATTTCCGGGCTTTCAGCAAAAAGCCGCATCTTGACTCAGGCGGAGGCCGGAACTTCAAGCGCGTCGCCAATGGTGTAGAAATGGCCGCCGGCCACGTAGTGCAGCGTTCGCAAGTCGTCGGGAGCCTCTTCGAAGTTCCAACGGCCGTTGACGAAGACGCGATCGTCGGCAAAGGCGGCGACGGCTTCACCAATGAACAGATCGTAGGCTTCCTGGTTGTGCAACTCGGGCACGACGCGGAAGACGATCCAGGCGGCACAGCCTTCGAGCAAGGGCATGTCATATTCGGGAAGCGTCACGAGACGAGTACCGCATTCCTCAAGCTTGCGCGGATTGTCGTTCTTGCTGACCGTACCGAGATTCATGACGATCGGAGCGATGGCTGCCGTTGGAATCATCAGAGCGAAAAAACCGCTTTTTTCGATGAGCTTGCGGGTGTAGTGGCTCTTGTCGATGACGACTGTGGCCTTGCACGGCGTCAGGTCGAGAGCTGTAGCCCAGGCGGCGGCCATGATGTCTGCGTCGCCCTCGTGAGCCGCGCTCACGAGCGTCGTGGCGCCGATGTTCAAAAGTCTATATGCGCGGTCTAGATCGATTGGCTTGATCATGATGTGAAATGTTTCCCGTTGTTGGAGTCTGGAAGCTAGGAGTTCAGTCGGAGAGAATTCGCGGTGCGAGGGCCGGGCGCGGAAAAGTCTGCGCAGTTTGTTCAGAGCTCGGAGAGCTTGGTTGCCTCGAAGTCCTCCGCTTCGGCATTCCAGACGTACATGGTACCGCTGGCAAGGTCGTAGTAGAGGGCGTGGAGTGCGAGCGTGCCTGCATCGACGCGGGACTTGACCCAGTCGTAGGAGAGCAGGCTGTCGATGGACTGCAGTACGGTGCCTTCCTCACAGCGTCGTGCGCGGACGTCGGCGGGGTCGTCGGGATCCTCATGCTCGAGTTCTTCGAGGACGGGATGGGCGAGGCAGAGCCAGCGAGAGATGTAGGGCTCCTTCGAGACGCCTTCAGGGTGCAGGAGGCCGTGAATGCCGCCGCAGTTCGAGTGTCCCATGACGATGATGTTGCGCACGTCGAGGTGCTTCACGGCGTATTCGACGGCGGAGACGACCGCATCATGTTCGCCTGCCTTCTCGACATCGGGAACGATCGCGGCAATGCTTCGGGCGACGAAGAGGTCGCCCGGACGGCACCCCATCAGAATGGCGGGGTCGACGCGCGAGTCGCAGCAGGCTACGACGAGCGTCTTCGGACTCTGGCCGTGGACGAGGCTGCTGAAGAATTCGCGCTCGCGGAGGAAGTAGTCTTCCTTGAAGTTGTGGAAGCCCTGAATCAGTTCGTGAAAATTCTGCATGGCTGGTGCACTGAATGAGGTGACGACTATCTTACGCCTCGCGGCCTCAGGACGCCAAGCCGCCCCCCTGATATGAATCCAATGGATACTGCAGGGCGCGGTTGATCGCGGCGAACCGTGCTACGTGCAATCGCCTAGGTCTGATGGCCTAGTTCTGTCACAAGGGAAATTCAGGCGGATACACTCATTCCTGTCGAGCGGCCGACGGGCCGCTTGTGACGCCCGGCGGGAGCCGGACGCGACAATTCGATCAACACCGGAAAAATCCAGTAGAACACAGGAAAAGGAACCTTCGGTATGAACATGAAGAAGCTCGTCGCAGCAGCAGCGCTCGCTCTTATGGTTGTCGGCACTCAGGCCGGAGCCGAAACACTGCGCGTCGGCAGTGAAACCGTCTATCCTCCTTTCGAATTCCTCGACTCCAACTCAGGCAAGTACGTCGGCTTCGACATCGATCTGATCGACGAGGTGGCCAAGCGCGCCGGGTTCGAACCCCAGATTCTCTCCATGGGGCTTGACGGCCTTGATGTCGGGATCCATCGACGTGGCGGTCTCCGCCCTCACGATTACGCCGGAGCGTGCCGCCAAGGTCGACTTCACGAAGCCGTACTATGAATCTGGGCTTTCCATCATGGCCCGCAAGGACGATGCTTCCATCAAGGGCGTGAAGGATCTGGAGAACAAGGTGCTCTGCGCTGAAATCGGTTCCTCAGGCTCCGTCTTCATGTCTAAGATCAAGGGCGCCAAAATCCGCACCTTCAATTCGGCGGGTGAGGCCTTCCTCGAGCTCAACAACAAGGGGTGCGAGGCCATCGTCAACGACAAGCCCGTCAACGAGTACTTCCTGACTCAGAAGGCCTCCGCCAACTTCAACCTGCGCGAAGTGCCCGGTGTCCTGAAGGCGGAAAACTACGGCTTTGCCATCCGCAAGGGCGACGACAAGCTGCGCGCCCGTCTTGACAAGGTCCTCGACGAAATCCGCGCCGATGGCACCTACGACAAGATCTACGCCAAGTGGTTCGGCGGCAACAAGTGAGAGCCACTCACACGCTCTGAGTAGAGGAATCCTTCCGTAGTTCAGTCGCTGTGGAAGGTTTCGAGAATAGACGAGGAAAAACAAAAGGCTCCCGGAAGTCGGGAGCCTTTTTCAGTCCTTCAGGGAAAAAATAGTCTTTGCGAGGTTGGCTGCCAAAGAGTCAAGACGGCGAAGAGCGCGAGAGGGAAGGCAGATGTTCAGGCGCTCAGTCTTGTCAGACAGCTTGGACATGTCGATGTCGACAAGCATCCATGCGCAGTCCTGATGATCTTTGTTCTGCAGATGGTTTTCGATGTCGCTTGGCAACGGAATGGCTCTGCCGTCGTCAAGCTCGCCCTCCATCCAGCCGGATGCGGCGTCTCGAACCATGGCTTCTTCAAGGGCAGAAATTGCCGAGCTAACGCTCGGCCCGCTATCCATCCCCACCCAACGCTTCGCATTGGATGGGGAATTCCGCGGAAGTTGTTAAACTTTAAGCCGATAGCCAACACCCGTTTCCGTCATGAAGTATAGAGGTTCGGTCGGGTTACTCTCGAGCTTCTGACGCAGTCGTGCCATGTATAAACGAAGGTAGTGCGGACGTTCTACATACGCAGCCCCCCAGACATCGGCGAGGAGCTGTCGGTGCGTGAGTACGCGTCCTCTACCGGCAATGAGTACGCAGAGCAGTCTAAATTCGAGCTTGGTGAGATGAACTTCATCCTTGCCCTTGAGCACAACGCCGCGTGCCTGGTCAACAGTTACGTCACCGAATGTAAATACGGCATTGCGGCAACCATCGCCAGCCGCGCGCCGCAAGTGTGCGCGCACCCGGGCGAGCAATTCCATCATGCTGAAGGGTTTGGAGATGTAGTCATCAGCGCCAAGGTCAAGCGCTTCGACTTTGGCGTCGTCGCCCGAGCGCGCCGAGAGAATGATGATCGGTACGCTACTGTAGGAGCGGAGCGTACGAATGAGATCAGTGCCGTCTCCGTCTGGTAATCCAAGGTCAAGAATCAGAAGCTCGGGAGAGCGTGTTGCCGCTTCGACTCGTCCCTGCACAAGCGAGTTGGCTCGAAAGACTTCGTATCCGGCGTCTTCCAGACTCGATTTGATAACTCGGGCAATGTAATCTTCGTCTTCAACAAACAAAATTCGGGGCTTGGGCATCACGGACTCCGATGGTTTTACAGCAGGGAGGAGGCATCAAGTTTGGCAAGAATGGCGTCCTCGTCTTCCATATCCGGCGGCTCCACCAAAGGAAGCATCAGCAAAAAACTGGCTCCGCCCATGGGCGAAGGAAGTGCCAGAAGATCGGCGTTGTGAGCACGCGCGATCGAGCGACAGATGGCAAGTCCAAGTCCCACGCCGGCTATCTTGCTTTCTTTTTGCCCTCTGCGGAACGGATCAAAAAGTTTTTGCGGATCACCTGCCGGAAGTCCGGGACCATTATCGTGCACGGCCAACATGATGGTTGAAGCACGCCTTGCGACTTCCACGAGGATTCGACTGCCGAACGGACAGTATTTGACGGCATTGTCAATGAGATTGTAAAGAAGTCGTTCCAAAAGCACTTGATCCCCATAGAGCAAGGGAATATCGGTTTGAAGTCGAATGTCGAGATGGAAGTCCCGAAGTCGTTCTTTGAGAAGACCGATGCTTCCGGCTACTAGTTCATCCGCAGGGAAAAAAGTCATATTGGGTTTGAAGCTCCCGCTCTGAAGCTTAGCCATGTCGAGCATGTTATTCACCATGCGGGACATGCCTTCCGATGACTTGATGAGCTGAATGGTCTCGTCAAACGCACGGTCCGTATCCTTGTTCTTCAAATGTTCGAGGACGCTTTCGGCGCCAAGCGCGAGCGTTGTAAGCGGCGTTTTCAAATCGTGTGAGAGCGAACGGACAAGGGTATGCCGCAGGCGTTCGTTTTCGAGATTTGTCAGGGATTTTCTCGCTTCGTCCTGATTGAAGAGACGTTCGAGGGCTTGTCCCAGCAATGTGAGAAGTGCCTCAATCAGACGTCTGGAAAGAGCATCCGTCCACTGATCTGGGCTGTTAAGGCGGCAGACAGCGACAGCAATGACGTCTCCGGTGGATCCCACCAGCGGAATATAAAGGTATTCAGCCTCGCTCAACGTTGTGGTGGCACATCCTGTCGGGCGATGGTGATCGACGGCCAACTGCATGAGGGCGGGATCGGCATTCGCCAAGGCATGGTTCATGCGAATGAACCCATTGGTCGAGTCCGGCTCCCAAATTTCAAGCGCAATATCCAGCCGCGTCGTCATGACTTCATGAGCCTCTCGATAGAGCGACTCGCGATCCATGAAGCCGGCAAAGGAACGGGCGGTTTCGTAAAGCAGGCTCATTTGAGCCTCGCGTTCACGTGATTCTCGGGCGATCGTCTCACTTTTAGCGACAAGTCGGGCGGACACGATGCCGACAGTGAGCATGACAAAGAAGGTAAAGAGGTACTGTAGATCAGAAACAGCAAACGATCCCAAAGGCGCGACCGCCACCAGGTCAAAGCAGACGATCGACAGAACGACTGCGAATGCGGCGGGACGCATGCCGTAACGGATGGCGACCAAGAAAGAAACGAGCAGATAACACATCGCAAAGTTGGTCGGCTGAATCCATGGCATCAACCACGAAAAGAGGCCGGCCAAGAGTACGTTGGAAACGGCGGAAACAACATAGCCGGAGTAATTGACGTCGTCTGAGAGCGTCAGAAATTTTGTGTCCATGGGATAATCGGAGCCCGCCAAACGGGTGCATCCAATGAACACGAACACCAAACGCAATTCTCGTAAGAAGTCCACCAACCCCCTCGATAGCCACATCGAGCAGTACGTTTCCGAGCTTCGAGCATCGGGCCGCCCCCTAGGAGCCGAAGCCTTCTCCGAGGCCGTACGTACCTTCTCCCAACGCTTTGTCGAAGCCATGCTGCAGGGAGAAATGGATGCCCATCTCACCGGCTGTCAGCCCACCGAAACGCCTCCTGAAGAAGTTGATGCTGACG
>OGJF01000531.1_pt1 | contig 15733 bp, 15 predicted proteins | sample 1572001 | NCBI WGS metagenome assembly OGJF01 (sample SAMEA2582113, study PRJEB24529) | metagenome | biome: Human gut stool | place: China | collected 2011
GATCCACAGGAATCACCGCCTTGGTTTTAGGAGTGATAGCCTTCTCCAATGCCTCATAATCCATTTCAAGACAATCCTTCTGTACATCTACGAAGACGATGGTTGCACCCACATGGTTAACAACTGATGCACTTGCCGTATATGTATAAGCAGGAACGACAACCTCATCCCCCTCGCCTACGCCAAGCAATCTCAGCGCCATTTCTGCACAGGCTGTCTGCGAGTTCAGGCAAACCGCCTTCTCCACGCCAACAAACTCTGCCACTTCCTTTTCCAATTTCTTAGTACGTGGACCAGTTGTAATCCAACCGCTCATAATAGCATCACGTACCTCACTAGCCTCTGCCTCCGTCATATCAGGTGGAGAGAAAGGCACATTTCTTCTTTTCAAATCTGTACTCATAATATTTGATTTTTTGAAATTACAATACCGAAGGAATTCTTGTAAATGTATCAATCAAGTTATAACCATCCCAAGTTAAAGAGAAAGCTGTTGTTTCACCAATAGGAACAATGCGATCAAGACCAAGGAAGCGATTTCTTCTGACAAAATCTACAAGTTCTGAATGTTCAAAGCCATAATAGCCTAAAGTCTGATACTTGATAGTGACAATAGGAGCTATCTCATCAAGACATTTTATGGTCTTTTCTGAGAAATAACCACAAGCACAACGGAAATCATCAATGTTCTTTGGCAACTCGGAAAGTTCTGCACGAACAACAACATTATCAGGCATAGGTTCTGCCTTCACATCCATACAAACAGCTTGACGATAGAAAGCAGTGAGTTTATCTACAGACATCACAGCCTGCAATTCATATTTGGCAGAAACATACTCGTGAACAGCATTCCAAAAGCGTGTCTTTGCGTCCTCAAGAGTTGACTCATTCAGCCAAAAGATGGTATGAGGAGCAGAACAAGCATTCTGATCAAACAAATAGGTGTCATTATAGAAAGCCTCAGCCAATTTTTTCATCTCATTTTCACTAGCCTCCATAATTGCTGATGGACGAATAGCAGCTATAGAATATCTGTCTGCAAAACATACATCAAAAGAACGTGGAGGCAAGGCATTCTGTCGAATAGTTTTAATGGTAACATCACCACCCCAAATTACTCTTACATTTGCCATAGATGAGAAGAAGGCACTGGCATCAGATGTACGATCATATCTAACCAAGGCTATACGATTAGCCACATCATTAAAAAGTCCACTCTCAAACAAAGAATGAAGATGCTTAATAATCAAATCAACCTGTGCAAACTGTTTAGAACTTACACGTACAACATTTGCATTACCTGCCAATAAACCCGCAACAAGAGAATAACCGAAGTTAATAGGCACATTTGATGGTGCTATATGAAAAAGTACACCACGTCCCAAGCGCAAATCACCTTCATGAACATATTGTTCTTTCAGTTTCATCAAATTACCCTTACGGCAAAAATAAGCAAAGGTAATGGCATCAGGATAAAGACGACTCATTCTATCCTTCATTATTGCGCTGGAAAGCGCATTCAAGAACTCTATAACCTCATCCGAAAAAGGCACATCTGGGCGATATGCAGTAAACTTGTCCCAATCAATTGCATTAGGATAAAGTAATGTATAATTATCTGTCATGATCAATCCACAATTTAGAATTTAGCAGCATAGGTATCAGAACAACCACGAATTTCTGCATTCTTGATTCGTCCCTCTATCTTAAAGTATTTTCCTTTTAATCCACAAGGGCAATCATCCTCACCGAGAATCATACCCTCATCTTCCGTTAACAATACATGACCAGGATATGAACCTGGAAGTACACTAACGACTTCGATAAGTCCCTTTTCACCTACTTCTGCCAACGAAAAATCATAAGGGCGACGAATCAATATATCACTAAATGCACTCGCATGAAGATGACCGCACTTGCATTCCATATATACACAACCAGTCTGCTCTACCATACCATAATAGTCGTGGACATTTTCAGGAAGGATACCACAAACTTCATTTAAGCATTCCTTATATTCTTGAGGAGAAACCTTTTCGTTAACCAGCTTCTTCCAACCACCACCATGGATGAGAACACCTTTGCTAAGATCTGGCTTATAGCCTGATTCCAACAGTTTCTTATAGAAATGCTGCCAAACCATAAAAGTAAAGCCAAACATAAAAATTGTCTCCCCCTTATGTGCCTCCAGGAATTCTTTCATTCCCTCAATATCTAGTTCCATATTCTCATCAAGCGCATACTGGCGCTTACTGCCGAACATAGAAAAACCAAGAATACCAGCACCACGTGCTGAGAACATATTTCTGTTCTTAATAACAGCCGAAGAATCAAGAATCAGCATAGGTACTCGCTTAGTACCCAGGAAGTAGCTTACAATCTTTGTAAGACATTTCTGCTGAGCACTAGAAGTTTCACGATCCAGATAAATACGGCTTACAGCTTGTCCTGTAGTACCTGATGAAGTCATTGTCTTCACTACCTCTTCCTTTTGGCAACTACGAAGTTCAAACTCCTTAAACAAACGAACAGGCAAGAAAGGTAATTTCTCATAATCAGGAAGATGATTCATATCAACTCCCATTGCATCCATCATCTTTCTATAAGGTTCACACTGATTATAGTGCTTAAGAGTCAATTCATGCAAACGCTCATTAAGAAGTTGGTGCTTCTGCTCCTTATCCAAAGAATAAGGATCTATTTCTAATATTTCATTAATATCCATATTATTAAATTTTCTAATGAATTATAGCATTTTCTGAAGTGCTGGATAATCAATCTTTCCAGAAGTCTTAACAGGAATAGAATCTATTTTTCTTACTTGAAAGGCACGAGGATTGAAACCGGTTTTCTCTACAAGATGATTTTTTATTTTTTCTTCAAGACCATCCTCTGTCACAAACACAGTTATCAAATCATCTACTCCTGCACAGGCACAGTTAGGGGTAATACACTTTACCAATTGTTCTGTAGCATCAAGATTAGTACGATTTCCCCAAACCTTAACAAAACGCTTCATACGACCAGTTATATAGAAATAACCATCCTTATCAAACTTGGCAATATCACCCGTATGTAAGACTCCATGGTTTTCATCACCCTTATTAAGATCTGCTCTAGATTCAGCATAACCTAGACAGACATTTTCACCATGATATAGCAATTCACCATCCACTTCCGGCTGCTTGATTGTATTACCATCAGCATCTACAACACTTAGTTCACCACCAGGAATAGCAATACCTATAGAGGCATTCTTCTCTACAGCTTTATCAAACGGCAAATAACTCATACGTGGTGCTGCCTCGGTCTGACCATACATAACAATAAACTGCTTATTGTTTTGTTCGGCAAAGTCAACATACTCTTTCACAAAAGCAGCATTAAGTTTACCACCAGCTTGAATCATTGTTTTCAATGCAGGTAAATCCATTCGAAAGAAACGGAGTCGCTTCAACATCTCATAGGTATAAGGAACTCCTGCTATAGAGGTAGCCTTCTGCTCTTTCAGGAAACTCCAGAACTCACGTTGCATAACTGCCTTATCCGTAAGCAAAAGAGTTGCACCCATAATGAGATGACTATTGATAACAGACATACCATAACTGTAGTACATTGGCAGAGACGTAATAGCTCTTTCACTTGCCGAGATGTTCAGATACTGAGCTATCGACTCTGCGTTACTCTCTAAATTTCTCTCAGAGAGTCGAACCAATTTAGGAGAGCCAGTACTTCCTGATGTTGTCAAACACAATTGAAGTTCAGGATTGATTCTCTTATCTGCAATTGGGTTGCCATAAGCCATTTGTTGGAGTGAATACTCTTGATACTTATAAATGGTCTCTCCACCAATTTCATCAACTCGAGCCGTAGGCATCCAAATGTATTCCGGCTGATAAATTGAAATCAATCGCTGAACCAACTCCAAATCCTTACTTCCATCAAGTAATACTTGTGGAATTTTCTTGTTCATACAAGCCACATAACCAACGAAAGCCCCCAAAAGGTTCTCGCAAAGAGTGAAAACAAATCCACTTTTATAATTGACAGCAAAATTCTCTACTTCCTGCGCCAGTTGTGAATATGTCAACACCTCATTACGGTCGGTTACGACAGCAGTATTGTCTTTAAATTTAAGTAAATCAAACATGATATATATCGAAGTTAAATTCTTTCTTTTTAAATGTTCTTCCATGACCAGGCATAATCATAATGTCTGGCGGAAGCGCCCGCAGTTTAGGAAGTGTCATTTCGTAAAAATCCTCTTTACTTCCACTCCTAAAACTAGTAATAATCTTATGGTTCAATATAAGCGAATCACCAGTAAAAGCAAACTTGTCATCTAACATATACATACAACTTCCCAGAGAATGTCCAGGTGTATATATGCATTGAATAGTATGCTTACCTATCTTAATTACATCCTCATTTTGGAGAGAAAAATCTGCTTGGAAGCTATAATCAATGAATTCTTCATTAAATTTTTCCAAGAGATTTGTCCCATTCTCTTTGTCCTTCCTAGCTATGACAAGAGCCACGAGTCTAGGAAGACTTCTTTTCTTTGTTGACAATCCATCAGAACAAAGCTGATGACAATAAAGTATTGTTTTAATATTTCTTTTAAACCAGGTTATACCATGAGAATGATCATAATGTTCATGAGTCAAAAACAAATGAACTTTCACTATGCTATTTTGCCTAAAAATAGAAAGTAATTCAGGACAGATGTTAGAATCAACAACTATTGCCTCGTTATTTTCCAATAAGACATACATATTCGATTCTACAGGAGGATAAATGCTCCTGTAGAATGAATAAGTACCAACTTTCAATATCTCCATTTATTTATCTAATGCTGCAGCAATGTCATCAGCTATTTGTGATGCCGTCAAACGATTCTGTTCCAGCAAGGCATCATAATCACCAGCCAGGTCAAATACGTCTTCAATTCCAAGCCGCAACAACCTAGGATAACCACTATTTTCTGCTACAACTTCAGCAACAGCAGCACCAAGTCCCCCCATTTTACTATGCTCTTCTAACGTAACTAGTAATCTAGCATTCTTGGTAGCAAGGATTGCCTCTTTATCAAGCGGCTTAATTGAATACATATCAACAACAGACACATGAATATCCTTTTCTGAAAGTATCTTTGCTGTTTTCAAAGCTGTAGCTACCATTGTACCGCAAGCGAAAATCGTAACATCTTTACCTTCGGTGAGTTTATTACTCTTGCCAAAAGCAAATTGCATATCCTCCTTATAAACCATAGGACAATTCAGATTACCCGTTAAACGTATATATACAGGTTTTTCTGATATCATTGCCTGTTCAAAGAGTTTAATCGCTGATGCTGCATCCGCAGGAGAAATGATTTGTAAATTTGGGATAGCTCGCATCATTGAAATATCTTCTATGGTATAATGAGTATTACCTGCAAAACCCTGACTTAATCCTGCACCGGAGCCAACCACAACAACTTTTTGATTCATATAACCTAAATAATGGCGAATCTGCTCACAACTTCTCATTGTTACGAATGTTGCGTATGTGGTTACAACTGGATGAAATCCCTCTGCAGCCATACCAGCAGCGATACCCAGCATATTCTGTTCTGCTATTCCTACATTGATAAACTTATCAGGGTAAGTTTTACAATAGCGATCCATACCGGATAAAGTAGCAAGGTCGGCGGTCAACAATACAAACTTGTCATCCTTCTTTGCAGCATCTAAAACCGCCTGGCCGAATATTGAACCTCTCTGCCCCAACATACTACATGTTCGTGCAGACAAACGTGATATTTCAAACATTTTCTACCTCCTCTCTTGCTTGTTTATATTGTGCTTCCGTAAGAGTATGATGATGCCATTCTTTCTGTCCCTCCATAAAGCTGACACCTTTTCCTTTTATCGTATCTGCTATCACACAAACAGGTTTATCACTTTCCTTATTTAAAGCTACGGCTAAAGCCTCACAATCATGTCCGTTCACAACACGAACATCAAAACCAAACGATTTAAATTTTTCGCCCAGGTCTATTTGGTTCATAACTTCTGTAGTTGGTCCATCATATTGCAACTTATTACGATCTACAATTACATAGAAATTGTTAAGACCATAGTTAGCTGCAGACATGGCAGCCTCCCATATCAAGCCCTCGTCACACTCACCATCACCAACCAAGGTATAGACTCTAGAATCAAGCTCCTTCTTTTTGCAAGCGAGTGCAACCCCACCTGCAAAGCTCATACCCATGCTAAGACTACCTCCAGAAAACTCAATACCCTTTTGAAGATTTCGCATTGCATGACCATGAAAATGAGAACCATTTACTTCGAAACTATTGATATCCTCATCTGTCAAAAAGCCAGCCCAGTGTAAAGCAGAATAGTATGAAAGGACACAATGACCTTTACTGATAATCAGACGATCACGTTTTTCGTCCTCTCTATCATTTATGTTATAGCGAAGAACCTTTCCATAAAGGGTCGCAAAAATTTCAACGGCAGAAAGTCCTGCTCCTAAATGAGATCCATTCTTACCAGCATGATATGCCATGTCTAGAGATGATAATCTCAATTGTTTTGCTAACTTTTTTAATTCCATATACTATAATTATTTGTTTAATTAGAGATATTTGAGACAACAAGGCGTAAATCATGTCCCCCTCCATCTACCTTTATGACTTCTCCGTTAACATAACTGGCAGAGTCAGAAGAAAGGAACATTATTACCTCGGCTATTTCTTCCGGTTTGGCAAAGCGTTTTAATGCCATCCCCTTCAGAATTTCCCCCATTGCATTCTGGTCCAGAGCAGAAAGCATTTTTGTTTCAGTCAGTCCTGGAGCAACAGCATTGACACGAATACCAGCGCCTCCCAATTCTCGAGCCATCTTTTTGCTTACAATATTGATTGCAGCCTTACTAGCTGCATATTCCAGTTGGGAAGTATCTTCCCCCCATGCAGAGATACTAGATACATTTACTATTGCACCTTTTCGATTTCTCATCATAGCACGAGCTACCAATTGACACAAAGAAAGAACACTGAAGAAATTCACTTCCATTACCTTTCGGATATCATCCATCTTTGTCATCGTGAACAGTCTGTTATCGCTTACAACACCTGCAGCATTTACAAGTATATCTATTGACAACTTCTCACGAAGGATTGATTTTACACCTTCTTTGATAGATGTCTCATCACTCAAGTCAACATACACAGGCTTAATCCATACATTGTTAGCTATTTCTAGTTTATGCATTTGATCTAGCCATTCTTTGTCTTCTCGATGAACTATAGCCCAACAGTTTGCACCCTGATGAGCAAACAGTTGCACAGTAGCGAGACCAATCCCGCTACGAGCACCTGTTATAATTGCATTCTTTCCTTTAAGCATTAGAACTCAACATCATATTTTTTCAGGATTTCCTTACCCTTCTCATAAGACGAAAGATCAATGATATCATCGGTATCCAGCATGATATCAAAAGCATCCTCAAGAGCGGCGACCAAGGTCATGTGACCTACAGAATCCCAAAGTTCTACACCCTGATACTTCAAATCAGCAAGCTGATCTTCTGTAACATTAAGATTTTCACAAAATACACTGTTGTACTTTTCTAAATTTGTCATAATTAAAACCTTTTATTTTGTTAATATTTTCTTAAACAATCCTCTTATTCTACCATCTGGCAGCTGATACTCCTCCAACAACGTAATTGTTTTATTATGTAACTGCGCATTAAACAGTCGCTCATTGTGTCTATCAATCTCAAAAAAGACCTCTTTAACACCGAGCTCATGCATCATATTAAACTTTATTTTATCAAGAAGCATCATATTAATGGTTCCTTCTGCACCTTTCTTCCAACACAAATATTCAGAGCGTGCTCCCTCCATATGCAGAAACTGCTTGCTTTTTTTATTTCCGAGAGATTTGTATCTCATAAGAACACCTTTTAAGTAGGATGGATGCTGGATAATACCAATCATAGCAGCAATGCCCAGCTTAATCTTATGACTTTTAATTGCCTGGGCTTGTGATGAAGCATCTAGCGATCCACTAGAAAATCCAACTATCTCACCTTGCTCATTCTCCGCACATACAACGATTTCATTAGGATCATCTAAAACCACATCATAATATGCACGAAGAAAACCTTTTCCAAGTGACAGAAAGATACCATCAGTATATCTGTCTCGTACAGTCCAATGGCAATCAGTCAATTGTTTTGCATCACTTGGCTTTGCCAGTCTAAATCTAATTTTTGCCATATAATATAATTACCAATAACAACCACCTTCTACAGCCGATGCATTTTGAGGTCTATCCTTTGCATCAGGATATACAAAATACTCATTTATAAAAGGCTTATATATTTCATTTTCATCATATCTCTTGCTTGTAATTCCAAACAGGAATTGAAGAATGCCACCCATATGAATAGCTTTCTTTCCATTTCTTTTAATATGTGCAGCCAGTGGAAGAGCATATGCACCACACCCAAGCAAAGCAATATCAAAGTCTTTCTTGTCAATTTCACTTTTCATCCAATCCAATGCATCAAACCAAGTTTTAAATTCCACAGGGTTACCAGCAATAGACTGAACAGCCTTTATAGTCTCAAGAGATTTAAATTCCGGTAAAACCTCTTTGTTATCAAAAAGAAATTCACGTTTGTTCAAATACTGACTCTCTATAGTCTCAGCAAATGGATGTACTACCAGTATTCTTTTTCCTTTTAATGCAAAAGTCCAAGGATGTTCCTGAGAAAAGAACATATCTAATGTCGACTTGCTGACATAGGTTTTATCTTTAAACCAACTTCCAAAAAGCAATTCCTCAATACGCCATCTCACCAATAAATCAATATCTTTAATATCATTCTTATATAACTCATAAAAATGATCAAATGATTTTTTCGATATAGGGAAAAAACCAGAACAAATTTTCATCTGCTTTTTGGAACGACCTAACAAAGGAAAGCTTAAAGGAAAATAATGAACTAATGTTAAAGCCTGGAATTCAGTACTACCTATTCGGGATATCATACAAGGCTGATCTGATTCCAAATAGCCTTTTATAAGACTTATATCTTCTTTTACCCTATGAGGCTTGGGTGATAACATTTTATAAATGTCATCAGTTATTGAGAGTGTTCTATATTTCATATTGTTGTTACTTTAATTTGTTGTTACTTTAATCCAATTATTAGGGTAAATTTCATCATGTACCATTGTATTATGCCATTTATTTGGACAAAACGTAATGTGATCATCACGTTGGTTGAGATAAGCCCCCCACCAAGAAAAAGAACTATTAGCTAAAATATTGCAACGAGCAATAGACATTAATTGCATATCGCGATAGCTCTCATTTCCTTTATTATGTGTAACAAAATGTACTTCGGAATCACCAAATACATCCTTTAGATTTTCCATACACCATTTTGCATCATTGGAGAATACAAAAAATGCCGGATTACTAATAAGCTTTCTTGCCTCACGAATAGCATTGCGATAATAAGCAATAGTACAGATACCGCCAAGTGTTGATGAACCAACATAATCACCTCTACGGATGTGAATCGTTACCGAATTATCTTGTTTTAGAAGAGGTTCGATAGCTAAATTTTCTTTTGTTGAAAAAGGTCGGAAAGCAAACTCCTTAATAATCTCATCACGATAAGCATCGAAATACTTAGGAGTCATCCAGTATCCATCAAAATAGCAATCTCCTTTTATATCCGTAACTTTAGGCAAGAATACATAAGGTTGCTGGTCTGCAACAAATTCTGTTCTCCTTTTAGGAAACAAACGTCTAACAGCTCTAGCAAGAATCTGATTGGGTATATAGTATGATACTTTCATCAAATCCTGCGCAGAAGCTGATTTTATCGAAGCATTTGGAAACACCTTATCTATCTCATACCCGTTATGATAGAAATTATTACCATGATATACCTTGATAAAAGCATTCTTATAATGCTGAGTATCAACATAGACTTTTTCATATGGACACCTGGCTTTCAATGCAACAGCAAAAGCATACTGAAACATCTGATTACCAAGTCCACCTATTACATTAACTATTTTCATAATGCACTAAAATTAGAACATACCTATTATATAGGTTGTATTGTATTTGTTTATCTTTAACAACGTTTCTACTATATAAATTTTAGAGCAGAAACTTAACTGAGCGCCTCATATTAAATCATTCTTGAATCGTAAAAACTAGTTTCATCTACTATACCACCATTGCAATGGTGAATAATAGAAAGGTTTTAACACATAATCCTTCACTAGACGTTTACATCCAGCTATAATACGATTTTTTCGAGTTTCATTTTGTCCCAGCCTCAAACGAGTTGCACGGATGGCTTGTTTAAAAATAGGATCATAATCTTCGATATGCTCCCATTGCGTATATATTTTTTCTTTTGTCAGAGGATTATTTAAATATTTGTATATAAGAGCCGAGTAAATGGATTGATCATGACGATTTTCCTTAAAGCCTGGCAATTGATCCTTTAATTGATCTCCTGGTACATCCATTACAAATTCCGGATGCGCTATCATTAAGTCACGCCATTCTTTCACAAACTGCTTTGAAAATTTAGAAACTTTCAAAATAATAGTTGCCTGGTATTGATAACAATATAGCCACTTAGAATTTGTGTCTGCAAAATAATTAATAATTTCTCTTCGAGTCCATGTTTGGGACCTCTGAAAAATGCGCATAGCAATTATATCATGATGTTCTAATTTCTTCCAATAGCACTTCCATTCAGAAGAACTATATAAGGTACATCCTGCATCACAATAAACAATAATATCTCCGAAATCAGCTTTATCCATAACAGATAAAATAATATCTGGCTTCCAACTCCAAAGTCCACCACCACGTTTAATATTAATGATTTCAGATGACAAAAGTTCCTTTGACAGAGACTCACGTCCTTTTGAACAAATTACATTAAACTCTCCTGTAGCTTCTGCTTGTGCTGAAATTTTAGTCTTTGCTACTTCAAAAGCAGAATCACCATATGTAATAAATATATGTTTCATTAATATACTCAGTACTATTATTAAAAACCAATATGCAAATTAAAGGAATATAAACTACCTCTTTGAACTACAACACTTGCTTATGAACATATTTCTTTATCTACTTATTAGACTTAAAAAATTAAGCTTTCGAGAATGCATGACCTTTCTTTATGATTTTTTTATAGAGCAATGACAAAAGCAAGTAAATAAATCCGCCAAAGAAGACAACGATGAAAAGAACATAAGTTTTATCAATACCCTGACAAAGCTGTCTCTTTGTAAATTCTGTTAAGACAATCATTGTCAGACCGATACAAAAATAAGCAGCTAAATCAGCAAACATTTGTCTATAGGGCAATCCTCTATCTGAACCAATCGTTTGTGATAATGATACTGTAAATTCAGCAACAATAGTAGAATAAACAGCACCAATAGCCCCATACTTAGGAATCATCAAAAGATTACCAATAAAATTAACTATTGCACCCAAAATTACAGAATAAACATAAGTCTTATCTTTATGATTTGGTATAAGATGTTGAGTTCTTATAACATTTGCCCATGAAGTAATAATTATGGTTATCGACAGGCATCTCATAATTCCTATGCATTCTTCAAAACCAGGTCCAAAGTAAATAGGAACAAATATATCTGAAATTAGATATAAACCGCATGCCATTCCAATACTTAAAAACATGATAAACTCCATTGATTTTTTTAAATATAGGTTTGCATCATTTTTCTTCTTATTTGCTATTAAATTTGAAATTCTAGGCAACATTACAGTTCCAAAGGCAGTAACAAGCCCTACAGATACAGTTAATATTTTCTCAACGTTCTCATAATAACCGGCTTGTGCTAAAGAATTAATACCAAGCATTATCTTATCCATATACTTATAAACACTTACAGCAACAACAGGTATAAACATCACACAATTTGGTTTAAAATGCTTTAAAACGCCAGTCATCGTAGGTTTAATAAAATGTACCTGCTTTATCAAAATAGGCCACAAAAGTAAAGCAGAGAGAAAAATACTTCCGGAATACAATAACACATAAAGCCACAAATCATCTTCACTTTTTATAAACATAAAAATAGAAAATAGCGTTAAAAGTTTAATAACCGAATTTCGAATAACAGTAAGTCGGAATTCTTCTTTGCCAAAAAAGAACCAATTGACATCTACCAGCGTAGCTATAACACACAATGTCTGCGGTAAGTATAAGTTTATATACTTATTGCAAAAAAAGAACAAAAAAACAATATAAAAAACTGTCACTATAGAACCTGTCAAAAATTGCATCACCCATATTTCAGAGAAAGTCTGATTAAGCTTTTGAAAATCATCACGAACTATAGCTATTGCTCTAACACCATAATTGGTTAAACCAAGCATCGCAAAAATAACAAAATATTGAGTTACAGACACTGTATAAGAAAACAAGCCCATTCCCTCAGCTCCAAAAATACGAGATAAATATGGAATTGTAAAAATCGGAACAATCATAGATAGCAACTGATAAAAGATGCTATATAAATAATTAGTTTTTATAGACACCATGTTTTTTACTTAAATTTAATGATGAAATTATAATACCCATTAATAAATAAAACTCAGGATAAGTAATCCAACTGCGCGAAACCAATAACGGAAATAATCCAACTGATATCGTAAAAACACCTATTTTTACTATGAAAACTTTTCTACTTCTCAACATATTTGTTATTTTTTTTACAAACAAAACAAGTATTATTCCTCCAGGCAACATACCAAATTGCATCATAATTTCAAGAATAAAATTATGACAATATGATCCATAAACATTTATACCAACACTACCCATCGATTGAGCAATAATTACTCTGTCATTAACAACTCCCGTTCCATAAAAAGGATGGTTTAATATATAGTTAATTGCAATAGAACGAAGATTAGCGCGTTCGTCATCATCTGCTATATTACCAGACAATAATAATTCTATTGTTCGAGTACTAAAATTTAAATTGCCAAAGTAAGAAAGAACACTTGTAAGTAGATCAACTATATAATTTGCAAATAGAAAAGAACAAGTTATCACCAATACACCTAGAATCATTATTTTTTTGGATAAACCAAAATGAGACACATAGCATAAAACAATTGCTAATATACCGGATAATAAGGGGCCTCTTGATCCACTTGCCAATATGACAATAAAGCTAATTATAACAGGCACTAAATAATAAAATTTTCTATCATATTCAAATGATAAGTAAAATAAAGCTAAACATGGTAAAACACTATAACCTAACTCTTGACTATAAAAAAAGCCTGCAGAAGAAAAAACAAAAAATAATTGCATAATTGTAATCAACAATATTATTATTGATGACGATCTAAGCCATTTAAATAATTCTTCAAAGTCCGTAACACATGAAGCTAACAGAAAACCAGGCATACACCAAAGCAATATGGTCCTTTGCGCTTCGTCAAAAACCACACTATTCGTTCTTATTAAAATCGAAAATAAGTATATACCCCAAACTGCCAAAATCAAGAAAAAAGTTTGTAAGCTAAAATTCTTTAAAAGAGCAGGTAAGGCATTTATAAAAAATAGTAAATATATATATTGAGTAGTATTATAAATAACACCTCTACCAAATATAGAATCTATAAGAGAAATTACTACGCCAAATACCATTAACGCAGAAAGCCCCATATTAATACTATCAAACCTTTTTAAAAAAAGACCACGATTATTTCTCATAAATGGTGTAATATTAAATTTTTTGTATGATTTTCTGAATTTGCGAATTCCAAGAGAAATGTTGCTTCGCATATGCACTAATCATTTGACGTATTTGTTCTTTATTCTGTAAACTTACATACCAATCTCGAATTTTGGTAAAATCCAAAGGAGATTCATCTGACTTTACGATAAAAGAAGAATTCTTTATCTCGTTTTCAATACCTTCGGCCTCAGAAATAATCATAAGCATTCCTCTTGCTGCATATTCTTTAGCCTTTAAAGATGAATTAGAATAAACTTTTCTTCTATGATTACCTAAAGCACATAGAGCTAGATTGGCATGAGCGTAAGCTTTATCCAATTCTTTTCCGGATAAAGCACCTGTAAATTCTACATCAGCCAACACGTTAAGCTCTTTAGCAAGTTTTATTAATGATTTTCCAGATTCGATATTACCGACCATTATAAGCCTAATATCGTGGTTACCGGTCATATCTATATATTTTTTTAATCCCACTAATGCCCTATCATAACCATTCCATACAGAAAAATTACTTACTGCAATAATATTTATCTTATCACTAGAAATTGATGTCTGAAATGGATTAGCATCTATATTTATACCATTCTCAATTCTTAATGTTTTTGAAAACAAAAACTTTTTATCATCAGCTACAAGTACAACCATTTTTGAGTACAAGGCAAATAAATATACATCCATAATTACCAATAAAGTTCCCAAAAGAGTTTTAATAGATTTAAAAAATAATCTATTATGAAACGACTCTTTTACACGTGCCAAACTCTCTTGATAGGGAGGATAAGTAGGAATTTCTGTTACGACCTTCACTCCTAAGCATATACATAAAAGAATAATCTTATGATAATTAAAATGTCGTAACAACTCAAATCTAACATAACAAAAGTCACAATCTTTTAAGTATGCTTTTAAATTTCTTGTATGAACTTTATTCTTAACATTAATTTCTACAAGCCCCGCATCGTTATCATATATATATGCATCATTACTATCACGCACAAACAAAACTTTGCATTCATATCCCAGCTTATAAAAAGCAATTGTTTGAGAAATAATTTTCTTATAAACACCAGAAGACTCATCAATTGGAGCCATTGTAAGATAAAGTATATGTTTCATCTTGATTGATTTTAATTTATTATTTTAAAACATAGAAAAGAGCTCTCACACGTAAAGACATTGTTACATAATCTAATTCTACCACTCATTGTATGTCACCAACAAAAAACTTACGAAGAGAGCCTTGCAATCATAAAAGAATTCAAGAGAGAATAGATTGTTAAACTTCTTCTCCCCCTTCTTGTCATACTACAAGCATAAGTTGCGATTGCTATCAATAAGGACGATACGATTAATAACCATCGTTATATTTTGCTTAACTTTCCAAGCCAGATTAGCAACGTCTTCTATATGATTCATATCGAAGCAGTACTTCACAGAGTCGAAGCTGGTAGGTGTTGCTATCATTACTAAATCTGTATCCTAAGAGGAAGACTTACCGTCAAGAAAAGCCTTCAAGTTTAAAAGCTGCTCTACCAAAAACCTCTCGATATAATCGTTCTGGATTGAGAAAACTTATTATTTACGATTTCCATCGCTGTTTGGAATTACATCTACAGCAGTCACTTCATAGTGATAGGACTATAGCGATGCAAAGCTAAGTTCTACATAAACTATATCGGCTGTGCTGCAATTTCGTAAACTCTAATTTCATTCTTTGATACTCTTTTTAAACGTTTTACAAGTTTATTTAATGTTCTTTAGTTGGTCAAACAACTTTGGCACGCAACTACAATCTTAAAAACGCCTCAAGATGGGGCGATTCGCTCTTTGAACTACTTTTTGCTATTTGGAGACACTAGTGCCCAACAAAAATTGGACACTAATGTTATTCTCTATTAA
>OGJF01000535.1_pt1 | contig 15673 bp, 17 predicted proteins | sample 1572001 | NCBI WGS metagenome assembly OGJF01 (sample SAMEA2582113, study PRJEB24529) | metagenome | biome: Human gut stool | place: China | collected 2011
TGTTGCTCAGGAACTTATAAATAAAGTTAAATCAAAGTGTTGCGGAATTAAGGATCTTTACAATATACTCTTTGTCATTGCTACTAATTGTCTTGGTTGACATATACGACAATACATCAGCAAAAGAAACCTCTTGCTGAGTCTGTGAGAAGCAATCAATTCGAGGCGTTAAAACCTCTACATATTTTTTCTTACGTGATGCCATAATTCACTAAGTTTATATTTTATAAATATGAAATTTTCAATAATCAAATGCTATATTTCTGTTTATATAATACAATAAGATATTCCAAAGCTGACTTAGCAAACTCATTTTCTGGTTCCAACATAAGCCAGAATTCCGTTTTTCCAATAACAGACTCCAAATAATGGGGATTCTTAATCTTTCGTCTGTGCATGTGCTCACCCATACCATATTGCTTGATGAAATACAACTCCTGTTCAAGATTACGGCGGTATTCTCGTGGTACTCGTATCTTCCCATTTGCCAAACTGACTCCTGTAAGAATCTTAGCACCGTCACCTTTATATAGTTTCACCTTGTCGGCATTAACGATAAATTTACACTCACTTATAATTCTGACAACATATTGTGTGAAAGTCGAGCTGATGGAGTCTCCTGAGAATGCAAGATCATCTGCATAGCGTGTATATTTATAGCCCATTTTCTTTGCAAGCCCCAACAAGCGGTTGTCAAGATGCTGGGCGATAATATTACTGAGAGCAGGACTTGTAGGAGCACCCTGTGGTAAATGGTCATCTACACAACAAATGGAGCCTAAGAAGAATGCCACATGGTTGCTATATCCCAAACCTCGAAATACGTTTATCACTTGATTGAGAGTTATGGAAGGGAAAAAGTCCTTCAAGTCAAGTTTTAGCAAGAATTTGTTGGCTACATGTAGTTTTGCATTGGTCAATATTGACTTTTTCGGTCTGAAGCCATGAGCGCAATAGTTGACCTTTACTCTTGACAGTATATTGTCATAAATCCATCGCTGTACATATTTTAATGTATAGTGTGGAGCTGAAAGCATTCTTGTACCTCCACTTCTCTTTCTGATGGCAAACTCTCGGTAATGGTTTTTTGCTCCATATATGACACTTTGTAAATATTCCGCTTCCAAACCTAATAATAGGCATAAATGCTGAAAATCGAAGATGACAGGTATGTCACGCTTAAACAAAGGTCGGGCATAGTCCAAACATTGCTTGGAAAACTCAGGAGACACATTGCGTGATTGATAATACGCACTCCATAATTTGACCATTTCCTCAACTTGTCTGTCTGTCATAGTCTATAAATGGGGAAGAGAATATTCCGTGGAACTACTTTCCTGACAACGCCTTGCGACAGATTCGTTACAAAATGCACAGCATTTTTAACGAATCTGTTGCTGTCAAAGTCGATAGGCTTTGACTTCTAACACCATGAAATGGTGTTAGAAGGGTAATGCAGAGCCTTACTCTGTCGGAGCGACTACACTCCTGTTTTCTAGTTTCCCTCATTCTCTTCCCCTTGATTTGTTTTTTTATAGCCACTGCTCAGAAAATCAGCTTTCGGTAGATAGGGTTCATTTATACCAACTCTATCTATCGACTGCATTTCATCAAAGTAATCAGAGCCTTTATGACTTTCTGAAATTATATTTCTATAGTATAAAAGACCAACAGCCTTTCTTCCTTCGTCTGTGATTTTAATTCTATACTCTTTGTCGCATGTGATATATCCTTTCTTTTGGTATTCCATGATAAAGGATATAACATCTGAAACTGTCAAATTATATTTGTTTGGCAACGAAAAGCCCAATAGACCTTTCTCACTATTGTTCAAATCCAGAAACAACTGAATATATCGACGCTTAATGTCCATATACTAATATCCGGTTTGTGTTCTATTAAACATAGTGTCTCTAACTGAATTATCTGAATAACGCTTCCACCAAAACAGAGGAAAAACGTTGTTGGGAATGTTCCTATACTTACGGCAAAACAACGCTTCAGATTGCTTGTATCCTAAATGATGCTCAGAAAGTTCTGTCTGTTTAATTGTCGCTGCAAGTTTCGCTTCCAAATCTGTCATCAATTGCAGTTTATGAGGGACTATTGCTTTGTCATATTTTTCAGAGATTCCTTTCATCATCAAATATGAGCAATGTATATCTATGCCTTTAGCTCTTAGCATATCAATTGCATACCGCATTCCTGCTGCAACAACAAAATGCACTGTATATTGCTTTCCTGCCAACTTTTTTACAAGTTCATCATTACGATTGAATACAGTTGAACCGCTACCGACGAAATCATCGACAATAAAGTAATGATGTATGTTTTTGAATCTTGCCTTCAAACAATGGTCTATCCTGTTACAATAATTTCCACTTGGAAAATCATTAGCACATAAATATGTCTTTATATCTTGCAAGACAGCTTGCGAACTATCAGCCGAATGATCATGAGCCATAGCTACAACAAGACATTCATCCAATGGATAGCCTTTGCTAATTATTGCATCAACCATATCCAACAGGCATAAATTATAGACATCGTCATTCATTTCTGAAAAGTCCGTTATCATGTCTTTCACAAGTGAACGCTGTTCATCGTTATCGCACAAGTCGTACATTTCTTCTATACTACGCTGCCGCTTTTGTATATCAGCCTTAGAAGCATTGGCGAAAAGGTCATGTTGTCTTTCGACAAGATCAAAAATAAACTTGTATTTTGCGTTGGTTGATGTCATCTTAAATTACAAGATTCATTAGTGCTCAATTTAGGGCATAGCCCTTTGTATAGGCACTTTTGCAAGTGCCTATATGTTGGTATGATATATGAATCTTTAGAACAGATATTCGTATTGCGACAATATCTCCTGATAGTCATTTTCGTATCTGGTCTTGTCGTTAGGACTGATATGAGGACTTTTGATAATCTGTTCCATTTCTTGGAGTACCTTGCCTCCTTCACGCATGATGGGGTCGAGGTTTTCCTTGAATTGCTCGATAAATGGGGCATAGTAGTAGCCTATCTCCTTGATGATAAAGGTATAGGTATTCCATGCCTTGTTGATGTCCATGCGTTTTTGTGCCAACTCTGCCAACACATATTCTCGCAGGTAGTCGATGTTTTCGGCTTGGACAGCGACCTCATTAGCTGTTTTCACTGGGTGGAAGTAGCGGTCGATGATGGCTTCTCGCTCTTGCAGATTACGCTGATAGAATGGATTGGTATCTGTTATTGATGTGTCGTTTGGCTCCACTTCCTCAAAGTGCTCGGCATGGACACCTGCAATGGTAACGCTGATACCACCCACATCCATCACAAGACGACGATCTCGGTTGATGCGGATGACATAGCCTTCCAATCCTGCCAATTCTCCACTGGTGATACGGAGCAGGATGCGGTTGCGGGCATAGTAATGGAATGGTTTAAGCAGGAAACGGATGCGTTCAGGCTCAGTCTCGTTGACACGCATGAATGGTCGCATCCGTGAATCTTTAATTTCTGCCACTTTGCCTGTGCTACAATTCTTGCACAGATGAGTGCGAGGGAATTTCTTGTCAAGATAGGTTTGTATCTCTTCGGGAAAGCCTTGGAAGAAGACAAGTCCGCTGACAGTCGGTATTTCTTTGTGCTGCACTTTCTGCTTGCCCATTCTCTTGAAATACCTTATAGTTTTATGCACAAAATATGTTCTACCGTCTTTGGTCAACTGCGCTTCCATACCCTTCACTTTGCTATGATGCACAAAGAGATACGACCATGTGGTTCCGTCCGATTGAAGACACTTCTTTACCTCTGAACCAGTCTTTACGTCTGGCTCAGTAAAGTGGTTGCCCTTTGGAGAAACACGTTTCTCGTCGGCTGTAGAAAAAGAATTCGTACCATCCGGTTTCATAAATTCTGCTCTACTTTATGTAATTAGCTACAACCATACATGATAGTTGTGAAAGCCTAGTCAATTTGTTATTGTCGTGCATAATCTTAATCGTATTTATGAGTATCAGACATTACAGCTTTTGCATATGTATTTTACATTCGTTACACTTTCTTCTTATAAAAGAGCAAAAACAGCCGAAACAAGTGCAAATCTGTCACTTGGAGAAATCATCCAAGGCAGATTTGCTAAACATTTGCGTGATTTTTTTAGAATGACTAACAGAAAATGATAAAATCTGACATGTAATCCAACTAATTTTCGTATTTTTGTAGCGAGTTCGCTCTTTTATAAGAAGAAAGCGTGAAATTTGCTAAACATTTCCCCCATCATTTCAGAATGGTGTAAATGCTACCATTTATTTACAGATCTTTTAAAATCTTTTGATAAAATCCTCACGCTCAGCAACCTGAAAACTATTTTTCATTGCACTCGCTTAATCGGATTTTTCTTATAATCCGTGCGTTGGCTTCGTTAATGGTTGCCATGTCTAACGACTGCAAGTAAATCTGTGTGGTCTTGAAGGAGTTGTGCCCCATACCCTCGCTGATGGTGGCTATCGGTATGTTCATGTGCAAGGCTACGCTTGCCCAGGTATGGCGTGCCACGTAGGTGGTGAGCGGTATCTTCAAGCCTACCATCTCACCAATTTTCTTCAGGTTATAGTTGGTGTTGTGCTCCACCTTGCGGTATGCGGTGTATGGAGAGGTCTCCTTACCTGTCAGGATGGGGAGCAGATAAGGAGAGTCCTTGGTTTGCTCGGCATATTTGTCGATGATGGTTTGCATCGGTTTCATCCACTCAATATTGAGGTTTTGGTGGGTCTTACGACGGTTGTAGTTTACCATACTACATTTCAAGTCTGTCTTCTTCAGAAATGCCATATCTACGAATGCCATTCCGCGCAGATAGAAACTGATAAGAAACAGGTCTCGCGCCTTGTCAAGGGAGAAACCTCTTGGCAAGTCCAATTTCTCTATCTTGCGAATTTCCTTGACAGTAATGGCACGTTTGGCTGTTCTCACGTTAGCGGTCTGCACATGAGAAAAGATATCATTTGGTGGAGCTTGCCCTGCTTCCACCGCCTTGTTGTAGAGGGTGCGGAGGGTTCGCAGATAGAACGCTACGGTGTTTTGTCCGACACCTCTGTTCCATAGCCATGCCTGATACATTTCCATCATCTCGCTTGTCATTTGTGAGAAGGTAAGGTCTTCATTACCACGAAACTCCATGAAACGGTTAGCAGCACTGACATAGTTACTCTTGGTGCCGATGCACTGCATTTGCTCTTTCTTGACTATCTGCTGGCGAAAGAAAGCAAAAACGCTCAGGCTCGATGGCAGTTGCTGTATCTCCTTGGCTATGTCGTCAATAGTATAAGAGATGCCCTCTGCATCCTTATCACGGATGATACGCTGCATCTGCTTCATCTCCCAATCTATCTGCGACTGGATTAGCTGTAGATGTGCCTGTCGGTTGTTGCGGTTAGAAACAATGATAGCCGACTTCTTGTCGTTCCACTCGTCAGGAAAGACATGATAGTCGGTACTAATCCAGCGCAGACTGCGCTGATGGATGAGGTGATAATACAATGTGCCCTCCTTTCCTGGTACCGAGGATGCACGGAACTTTACTTTTACTGTTGCCATAATGCTAACTTTTTTATTTGTGAATAATGTTGCTTTTTAATTATTTACGCCTTATTTATATATGTAAGCAACGGTATGGCAAGTATGTTTCTTTCGCCTTGCTCTATTTTCTGCAAGAGTCGGCCCTTGGGGAATTTTCCATTCCCTAATATCTTTTTAGAACTTTTAAAAACACCAACAGATAGTATCTGATTATAAATACGTAATTTTGCGCCACAAATAATGATAAGCAAAAAAATATATGAAAAGAAATCTTATGTACGCTGCACTCTTGGCTGCAGCATTGATGGTGTCTTGCAATGGCAAGAACACCGCACAGAACGAAACGAACACCGATTCGACAAGCGTAACTGACACAACATCCAGCGTAGACCTCGATCTCGCTGCCGTTGCCGGCACATACGAGGGCACACTGCTTGCAGCCGACTGCCCGGGCATCAAGACCGTGCTCACTATCAACGCCGATAGCACATATCAGCTGCAGCAGGACTATATCGACCGCAAGGATGGTCACGACGAGGCAAGCGGCGTGCTGGAGGTTCTCGATGGCAACGTACTGATGCTTGTTCGCCCCTCAAGCGGCGAGCACACCTTCTACAAGGTTAAGGACAACAGCAGCGTAATTATGACCGACTCGCTCGGCAATGAACCTGAGGGCGAAACAGCCAAGCTGTATGTGCTGACAAAGAAGTAAGCCGAACGTATGAATATTCTCGAACTATCACAAACTCGCTTCTCTGCTCGCAAATATACCGACGAGGCGGTGAGCGACGACGACTTGGCATACATCCTCGAGTGCGTCCGACTGGCTCCGTCGGCTGTCAACCGCCAGCCGTGGAAGTTTGTTGTGGTGCGCAGCAAGGAGGCTAAGGAACAGCTTTGGCAGGCGTACGACCGCGATTGGTTCCGCGCTGCTCCGCTCTACATCGTGTGCATGAAGAACAACAGCGAGTGCTGGACACGCCGCTATGACGACAAGCAGCACGGCGACATCGACGTGGCTATCGCAACCGAGCATCTGTGCCTCGCTGCTACCGAACGCAACCTCGGCACCTGCTGGGTCTGCAACTTCGACACCGACATCATGAGTCGCCTCTTCCCTTCTGCCGACTTCGAGGCTGTGGCAATCATCCCCGTAGGACATATCTCCGACGATTGTCCGCGTGCAGAGAAGAAGCGCAAAGCTATCGAAGAGATTGTTGAAGAAATATAATCAAAACAAGTAAAAGAATACAAAAAGGAGCCTTAACCACATACTAAAGCTCCGACATATCGAATTTGACACTCTACCTCAGAAAGCAATGCTTTCAAGGTGGAGTGTCATTTTTATATACATTATTTATCTTGCTCCTCGCCACAAGTACTTTTGTCGTCCAATTCTCCTTTGGGCTGTTGAGCCTCAAAGAATCTTTTGGCTGAGAGGGGAGAAACAACCGATCGGCCAGTCTTCGATTCTAATTGTTCTCTTGCAACACGAGCCACATCACCACCTTCTTTTGCACAAGTTTTGTTTTCGTCTAAAGTCTGAGGATTCTTTGCTTTGGTTATGCTTGTTGCAGATAGTTCTGCAAGCATATTCAGCACAAGTTCCTCGTTAGTCATGTTATCACGAAGATTTTCCTTCTTCAATCCTTTCAACTGTTTGTATTCCTTTGATGTCCTGCCAGCCCATGACTGATAGATGATGTCGGTCAAAGTAGCATACTGCACTCCTTCTTCTACATTATGAAGTTTCCATTGGTCGGTCTAGTCCTTGCGTATCTCAATGCTTTTCAATCGCTGGTTAATCCAATTGTCTGAATATCCCAATCGCTTATAGTCTATCATGGCCTGCTGAATGCTCAGTTCTGGATCCTGCATCTGATCAAGTCGTTCTGCTCCAACTTTAGCAAGCCACATCTTAAACGGCTCAGCCTTTGGTGAAGGCACAGACTGAATGATACGCAAAAGTTGCTCTGTATCAGCAACGTCTGTTAAGCGCATCTTTCCATCTGCTGCAGGCATTTTCAACTGGTGACAATTTGTCACCGGTTCAAAACCCTCTTCCTTCAAACGCTGTTTTAGCTTGTTCCAGTACTTTCTTGCGGTCTGAAAATCCTTGCTTTCCGTCAATACCGCCACGACATCAACAACAGAAAAATACCACTTTTCCTGTTCATCGTTCCAGATGGCACGAATCTTATCGCCGCCAAAAAGTTTTATAGAGTTCTTATTCACCATTTTATTACTTGTTTATTACATTAGGTTCTCATCTGTCGAACAAAATCATTAAATGTAGGAACCATCTACAAATATACAACAAACTTATTGTTTATCAGGCTAATTAACATAGATTAAACAAGGTAGTAATGGTATATAAAACAAAGGAGAAACAAAAAAAAGAGTCCCTACTCCACTGCGGAATAGGGACTCTTTCTGTGTTTTATTCAATATGTGATTTCGGTCTGATTACATCATGCCACCCATGCCCGGGTTGCCCATCGGCATAGCCGGAGCCTTCTCCTCAGGCTTGTCGCAGATGATGCACTCTGTTGTGAGGAACATGCCTGCGATAGAAGCAGCGTTCTCAAGAGCTACGCGCTCCACCTTAGCCGGGTCGATGACACCTGCTGCGCGGAGGTCTTCGTAAGCGTCCTTGCGAGCGTTGTAGCCGAAGTCGCCCTCGCCCTCGCGAACCTTCTGAACGACAACAGCACCCTCGCCACCGGCGTTCTTCACAATCTGGCGAAGCGGCTCCTCGATAGCACGACGCACGATGTTGATACCTGTCTGCTCGTCAGCGTTCTCGCCCTTGAGTTCTGCAAGTTCCTTCTGAGCGCGGATGTATGTTGTGCCGCCACCAACGACAACGCCTTCCTCCATTGCTGCACGTGTAGCGCAGAGAGCGTCGTCAACGCGGTCCTTCTTCTCCTTCATCTCTACCTCGCTGTTAGCACCTACGTAGAGAACGGCTACGCCACCGGCGAGCTTTGCAAGACGCTCCTGCAGCTTCTCCTTGTCGTATGCGCTCTTAGTGTTTGCAATCTCGCTCTTGATCTGAGCAACACGGTCAGCGATGAGGTTCTTCTGTCCGCAGCCGCCTACGATAGTGGTGTTGTCCTTAGAAACGGTAGCCTTCTCGCATGAACCGCAGAGGTCGAGTGTAGCCTTGTCGAGGCTCAAGCCCTTCTCCTCGCTGATTACAACGCCACCAGTCAGAGTAGCGATATCCTCGAGCATTGCCTTACGACGGTCGCCGAAGCCAGGAGCCTTCACAGCGCAGATCTTCAAGCCTGCACGCAGACGGTTCACAACGAGTGTGGTGAGTGCCTCAGAGTCTACGTCCTCAGCGATGATGAGCATCGGGCGTCCGCTCTCTGCAGCCGGCTGCAGGATAGGCAGCAAGTCCTTAACGCTACTGATCTTCTTATCGTAGATAAGGATGTACGGGTTGTCCATAACGCACTCCATCTTCTCAGAGTCGGTTACGAAGTAAGCACTCAGATAGCCACGGTCAAACTGCATACCTTCTGTTACGCCGATGTTTGTGTCGCGGCTCTTGCTCTCCTCGATGGTGATTACGCCGTCCTTAGACACCTTGCGCATTGCGTCAGCCAGAAGCTTACCAATCTCTGGGTCGTTGTTAGCAGAAACGGTTGCTACCTGCTCAATCTTGTCGTAGTTGTCGCCAACGATCTCTGCGTTTGCCTTGATGTGTGCTACGACAGCAGCCACTGCCTTGTCGATACCACGCTTCAAGTCCATTGGGTTAGCACCTGCGGTTACGTTCTTCAAACCCTCGGTTACGATAGCCTGGGTGAGGATTGTAGCGGTTGTTGTACCGTCGCCTGCGTCGTCGCCGGTCTTGCTTGCCACGCTCTTAACAAGCTGTGCGCCAGTATTCTCGAACTTGTCCTCGAGCTCCACTTCCTTAGCTACGGTCACACCGTCCTTTGTAATCTGCGGAGCACCGAACTTCTTCTCGATAACCACGTTGCGACCTTTCGGACCGAGTGTTACCTTTACTGCGTTAGCCAACTTGTCGACACCGTTCTTCAACAGGTCGCGTGCATCCATATTGTATTTAATATCTTTAGCCATTTCTTTAATTATTAATTATTAGTTATTAATTTTTATTTCTGAACAACAGCGAGCACATCACTCTGACGCATGATGAGATACTTTGTACCTTCAACCTCAAGCTCTGTACCAGAATACTTGCCGTAGAGCACTTCGTCACCTTCTTTCAGAACCATCTCCTCGTCCTTTGTGCCGTTACCTGCTGCAACGATTGTACCGTGCTGCGGTTTCTCTTTTGCTGTATCAGGAATGATGATTCCACCGACTTTTTCTTCTGCCTGTGCAGGGAGTACGAGTACTCTGTCTGCTAATGGTTTAATGTTCATAATTCTTATGCTTTAAGTTTTTATAATTACTATTGGTTGTTGCGACGGCTCATCTGCCGTCCGCTTTCGTTAAGGATATAGCCAAAAGCGTGCCAAAGCACTATCGAGTTACAGCACATGACAAATATGACAGACCAAGAGTGACAGAATTGACACATACAAACGTTCTTTTACTTTTTTACTCTTTTACTTTTTTACTCTTTTACTTTTTTATTACCTTTGCACGTTAGATTAAGCGACACCTCTAAATATATACTGTCACAAAGCAACAAGACAAACAAAAATAAATGAAAAAGTACATACTCGACCTTACGGTCAACAGCGTTGAAGCTCTGAGCGACAAGCACGTGCTCATCAAGCTCACCGACGACAAACCGCTGCCCGAGATGCTTCCGGGTCAGTTCGTAGAGGTGCGCGTAGACAATACGCCGTCTACATTCCTACGCCGCCCTATCTCTATCAACAATGTCGACTACGACCACAACGAGCTTTGGCTCCTCGTGGCTGCCGTGGGCGACGGCACACGCCAGCTGCAGAAGCTGCAGAAAGGCGACCGCCTCAACTGCGTGCTGCCACTCGGCAACTCATTCACGATGCCTACAGACAGTACACAGAAGGTGCTGCTCGTAGGTGGCGGCGTGGGCGTGGCTCCGCTGCTCTACTTCGGCAAGCGCATCAAGGCGATGGGCGGCGAACCGACGTTCCTGCTCGGCGCACGCTCGGCTAAGGACGTGCTGGAGCGCGAACTCTTCGAGCAGGTAGGACGCGTGCTCATCACCACCGAGGACGGATCCGAAGGCGAAAAAGGCTTTGTAACCAACCATTCCGTACTGGCTCAGGAGCACTTCGACCGCATCTCTACCTGCGGACCGAAGCCGATGATGATGGCTGTAGCTCGCTACGCCTTCAAGAACGACATCGAGTGCGAAGTATCGCTCGAGAACAAGATGGCGTGCGGCGTCGGAGCATGTCTCTGCTGCGTAGAGAAGACAGTGGAAGGCAACAAGTGTGTATGTAAGGAAGGTCCGGTAATGAATATAAAGAAACTGACATGGCAGATTTAAGTGTAAAGATTGGCGGTCTGAAACTGAAAAACCCAGTAATGACCGCATCGGGAACATTCGGATACGGTCTGGAGTTCGCCGACTTCGTGCCGCTCGAAGAGATTGGTGGCATCATCGTTAAGGGCACCACACTCAACCCACGCGAGGGCAACGACTATCCGCGCATGGCTGAGACGCCGCAGGGTATGCTCAACTGCGTGGGCCTCCAGAACAAGGGTGTCGACTATTTCTGCCGCAACATCTATCCGCAGATAAAGGACATCGACACAAACATGATCGTCAACGTGAGCGGTTCGTCGCCAGACGACTACGCCGAGTGCGCTGCACGCATCAACGAATTAGAGAACATCCCGGCAATCGAGCTGAACATCTCCTGCCCTAACGTGAAGCAGGGCGGCATGGCTTTCGGCGTAACCACAACGGGCGCAGCCAGCGTGGTGCGTGCCGTACGCGAACGCTACAACAAACCCATCATCGTGAAGCTCTCGCCGAACGTAACTGACGTAACCGAGATTGCAAAGGCTGTAGAGGCAGAGGGTGCTGACAGCGTATCGCTCATCAATACACTCATGGGCATGGCAATCGACATCGAGCGCCGCCGCCCAATGCTCAGCATCAACACCGGCGGACTGAGCGGTCCGGCTGTCAAGCCGGTTGCCGTACGCATGGTATGGCAGGTGGCTAAGGCAGTGAAGATTCCGGTAGTAGGTCTTGGCGGCATCTGCACCGCCGAGGACGCCATCGAGTTCCTCATGGCTGGCGCAACAGCCATCGAGATCGGCACCGCCAACTTCCTCGACCCCGCCGTGACCATCAAGGTGCGCGACGGCATCAACAATTGGCTCGACAATCACGGCTGCTCTTCTGTAAGTGAGATTATCGGTGCATTAGAAGACTAATTTCTATAGCCCTGCTTCAGGACTTCAGAAAGTTGAGATGGTGAGCCGTCAAGATGTCGACATCGCTGTATCTACAATAGCAAACTATTGACATTTACTATAAATATAAACGTAGCGGAGAGTCTCCGCTACGTTTATATTTGTATTGTCCGCTATAATTGGTCGCTTTCGCTATGAATTCTGTTGAATTACGACAAATTTGAATCTATTTCAACGATTTTTTCGACGGAAGTATGTGATTTTCGTCGAATTTCGACGGTTTTTCACAGAAGAAACCAATTCCGTCCATCGTTTTTTAGTAGAATTGCCAATTGTTAACTACAAAATTAAAGAATCTTATTCAGACAAAAGAATAATTCATTTGAAATCTTTACTTTTGGGTGGCACAATTTTGTAATTTGAGGTAATCTGTAGTGTCGATTGCTACAAATAACCTCTCAATTTTATTATCTGAGATGGCGAGGTACCAAGATGTTGCCATCGCTGCATCTGCAATAGCAAACTATTGGACATAGACTATAAATATAAACTGAACCGCGTCACGGCTCTGTCTTAATATTATTTCCAATATTTTTCTGCCATAGGCTGCAACCTTTTTCTTATCACCTCCATTACAGTTTCAAAGTCAAGTGTCTCTTTCCATTGAATCTTTTTCAGGAAAGCTTTCCATCGGGTAATGCGTGCTACATCTGTTGAAAAATCTTCTGTGAACAACTGTAATTCAGGATTGTACGTAAGACCACGATTGTCGAAAGTTGCCTTGATAGCATCGTATAATGTTTCATAATCCAAGTCTCTCTTTGTCAAGAGTTGATAGCAATCGAAGAAATCTTTCATGCGACTATTAAGTACATCACGGTCTATCATCGTATGGAATTTCTCGGCGACAACTGTCTCCAAGGAATATGCTTGTATGTTTACAGATGGAATGTCTGGCAAAAGCAATGGAAAATCAATGGTTGTGGGATATGGGGTAACAACATCACCAAAACCAATGTCAACAGACATGTTATAAGAAATGGTATCCATGTGGGCAGTAAAGTAGAATCGGGTGCCAGGATATTTCTTTTCGACAGTGATAGGTTCCAACCTGATGCTGTCAACGTCAAACGACACTCCATCCTCATCGCATACTATGTCCAAGATTTCTTGGAATACATGCGCAAGGAAATCCCTGTCACGGCTGATTCTGTCTGCCAAAAAGTCAACATCTACCGTAGGACGTGCCTCAAGTCCATTCATAGCATAAAGCAAAGAGCCTCCTTTTAATAAGAAGTTGTCCTTATATTGGCTAACAGATACTCTGTAAAGTAACCTTTCGTTAAAGTATCTTGCCAAGAGATACATATATTTATAGCCTGTTTCATTCATTAGATTGAGCAAACGTGTCTTTACAGACTTGCCGTAGTTTTTCTTTCCCATTTTATTCTATTGCTATTTCAAGGTAATTCTTCAATGTGTTAAATACTCTGAGGCGTTTGGCATAATCTTGCAAACGAGTGAGATTTCGGTTGGGCTTTCTCAGATAGGAGCGTATCACTTCTGTACAAACATCCAGCCCCAATTTGTTTCTGTATTTCACAGCATCGCAAACACTTCGCTCCATGTCGGTGACGCGAACATGATACCCAGAAATTTCTGCATTCATAATGCCAAACTCCAAGTTCTCTTTCTTCCAATAATACAACTCTATCGGTAGCGTATCAGGTATAACTACTTTCCGTTTGTTGGCGATGGCAATGCAAAAAGCAGGTGGAACAGTTGTCGAAAGCTGATGGTAAGCCCACGCATTGTATAGACATACAATGCCATTAGGTACAATCCGCTCCACATCTATCATTGTATTAAGCAAGGTATCGGGAACGGCATATATGCCATGACGCAACTTTATCAAGTCGCCACGCTCTTTAGCTCTCAACAGTCGTTTATACTCTGACAAATGAGATATATCTGTAGTGGAGATAGTGCCACCTAGTGCTGCCACTTTACTAATTATATTATTATCCATCTCACATCTAATAAAATGTCATTACTGCTGCAAAAATACAATTAATTACGAAAACACGGCAATATTCTACGGATAATTTTATAAAATACCGCACATTTTTGCATGTTTTTATAATTCTATTTGAAGTTTTAGCGGACAACAATAATTGTATTAACATTCCTCAACATCTTTTTCCAGAAAAGATAGAACTATTAATAAAATTGTTTAACATTTATTTTTTAGTCTAAGAAAAATTGTATAATTTTGTGTTTGGATTATCATGTCTCAATTTTCATATTAAGTTAAGACGAGTTCTTGCATAAATATTATGAGACAGCTCACGCCGTGTGGAGCATGGTGAAATCGAAAGACATATCTATGCGAAGCGGGTTTGGGTGGGACGATAATCCGGACATATTAAAGGCGTTTATCGACGCTATGTTTGAGACTCTCTGTTAATCTAGCAAATTCACAGTAATTATTGTCTTGAACGTGGTCAACGGTAGATGTCCCGGGGTGTGAATACATCTATCCCGTGGAGACCTTGTAAGCACTTATTGTACCCTTATGGGTATAATGCATCTGTTTACGGAGGTCTCTTTACGGCTGCGTATATCATATCGGCGTGGGCTCTGACGTTGTCTGTTCAACAATAATAGGCAATTGCTAGAGCCTCAGAGAGTGGAATGGACAACAGGACGATTCCACGCTTGAACCAGTATATGTTTTATAAACATCTGTAAATCAGAAGAAACCTTACGACTCCGAGTATAAATGATACCATAAAGTTCCCATTGTATGCAAGATTTCAGTTTTGTATTGTTTTTATAGAAACGTGAAGAGTTATATACAAATCTGTAATTAATATTTGTTAACTTGAATTTTTACTGTTTATCCCCACTTCCTTTGTAAAAAGTAGAGATACTGCCATCTGCATTTACAACAACATTATAATAATCCCCATTATAATAGTAAGCCATTGCTCCTTTACGAAAAAATCTTCCATTAGGGTTCTGTTCTTTATACAATTGATACTCATCATTTAAAGAACGCATAACATGCCCCATTACGTCCATAACATTTTCTTCCTTCAGCTGAAACTTGTCCCTATCTCCAAATTGGTTGTCTACTTTTAATTCTTTGACATGTCTTAAATAAACATGTAAGAATGTATCGAAATTACAATAAAGCAAATGCTTTCCTGATACATTATATCTTATTTCGTGAAAGTGTGCAATTTTATCAAATAGTAAAGAAAATTTTTGTGGATATTTTTCTCCTAATTTTCGAAGACTTAGCCCCATTTTCTTTAATTCTTCTTCTGTTTGATTTAAACGTTTTATAAGCTGATTGGATATTATTTCCCCTAAAATGTTTTTTTCTTTATTATTTAATCCTTTGGTTTGTTTCCTCCACATTAAATAATAGTATGCAACCATAGGAGATTTTATAGCATTGGTTTCATCAAAAATAGCATTATGTTCTTCTTTGGTAACGTTATCAAAGTCAAGAATTATCTTATATGCAAGATATTCGAATTCCTCATCTGGTGTGATAGCAATATTTTCGTTTTTCATTTTCTGTAGAAAACCAAATATCCATCCAATATCTCCTCCGTTTGAAGAAGACGATATAGGAATATTCATAATATAAGGTTCTCTAAGTTCTTTACTCTGATATGTATTACATTCTTTATTTCAATACTCTGTTAATTCTTATGTAATCGATTGAAAATGAGAGAGTTAATTAACG
>OGJF01000549.1_pt1 | contig 15291 bp, 14 predicted proteins | sample 1572001 | NCBI WGS metagenome assembly OGJF01 (sample SAMEA2582113, study PRJEB24529) | metagenome | biome: Human gut stool | place: China | collected 2011
AAATGCAAATATTTTAACACTTTATCCTTGCTCAAATCCTAGATTTCCCCGGACAACGTCCGGGGTAGCGAGATGGCATGACACGCACCGCAACGCGGTGCCGCTGAGAGACGGGAGGATAAAATAGGCTGCGCCTCGGGAAAGAAAATTGAGCAAGCTCTTTTCTTTCCACTCTCCTTGCACTATCTTTGCACTGATTTACGCAAATGACCGACAATGGATTTTCAAACGCTTGTTGACACCGATGCTGTGGACATCAAAATAGAGCATGACGAGGCTGTGATGATGCTTGGGTCATGCTTTGCCGAAGATGTAGGGAATCTGCTCAAACGGTCGATGCTGACACTGTGCATAAACCCGTTCGGCACGCTCTACAACCCTCGCAGCATAGCGCAGTCGCTGCGACGCCTGATGGCTGACATGCCGTTCTCTGCCGACGAACTTGTGGCTTACGGCAACCTGTGGCACAGCATGTCGCATCATTCGCGATTCTCAAGCGTCGACAAGGACAGGGCTTTGCATAAAATCAACACCGCCTATGCTGAGGGCGTGGCATGTTTGCGATCGGCACGGCATCTGATTGTGACCTTCGGCACCGCCTACACATTTTCCACCGCCGACGGCGAAACCGTCGCCAACTGCCACAAGATGCCGGCGTCAATGTTCAACCGTCGGATGCTCTCCGCCAACGAGATTGCAGACGAATGGATTCCGTTAATCGACGACATCCGCAAATTCAATCCCCACATCGACATCACGTTCACCGTAAGTCCGGTGCGCCACCTTGCCGACGGCGCCCATGGCAACCAATTGAGCAAATCCACGCTGCTGCTTGCCGCAGACAGCATCATGGCGCAACGCCCCGGCGTGTGCCACTACTTTCCATCGTATGAGATTATGCTCGACCAGCTGCGCGACTACCGCTTCTTTGCCGCCGATATGGTGCATCCGTCGGATGTGGCTGTGGCGTATGTCGCCGAACGGTTCAAGTCCTCGTGCCTGTCCGACCGTGCACGTCAGGCTTGCACACGCTGCGAAAAGGTGTATGCACGACTGCTCCACCGCCCGCTGACCGACGACTCAGAAGCAGCAGAGGCATTCCGCGCTGCCACTCGCCGCGCTGCCGACACCTTGTCGGCGGATATGCCTTACGTGAAAACAATAATCGACAAACTTCTTAAACAATGAAATATTCGATTCTCGAAATAGCAGAAATTCTCGGTGCCGACGCCTCGCATCTGAACAATGCCTCAATCGACACGCTTCTCACCGATTCACGGACTCTTACCTACCCCGACCGCTCTCTGTTTTTCGCGCTCCACACCGACAGCAACGACGGTCACCGCTACGTGCACCAGCTGTATGAGAAAGGCGTGCGCAATTTTGTGGTGGAGCACATCCCGGAAGGCGTGCCGACAGGCGACGCCAATTTCATTGTTGTAAAAAATTCCATAAAGGCGCTCCAGCAACTCGCCTCGTTCCACCGCCACCGCTTTCACATCCCGGTGATAGGAGTGACGGGCAGCCGCGGAAAGACTCAGGTGAAGGAATGGCTGTTTCAGTTGCTGCGTCCCGACTACAATATCGTGCGCAGTCCGCGCAGCTACAACTCGCAGATTGGCGTGCCGCTGTCGGTTTGGGACATCGACGACAACACCGGTCTTGCAATCATCGAGGCTGGTATTTCACAACCCGACGAAATGCCAGTGCTGGAAAGCATCATCAGCCCTGACATCACGGTGATGACCAACATCGGAAACGAGCACAAGGAGGGTTTTGCGTCGATCGAAGAAAAATGCATCGAGAAGCTGCGCCTGTCGCGCAACAGCAAATACATCGTGTTCGACGGCGACAACAACACCATCTGCAACGGCATCATCGATTTGTCATACGGACACCAGGAGGTGAGCTGGTCGCGCATCAACACCGACGCTCCGATATTTATCTCTTCGATTATCAAAGAGAAAGACTCTACAACAATCAACTACACCTATCTGCTGTATGCCGGACAGGTAAAGATTCCGTTTACGGCGGCTGCCGACATCGAAAACGCCATCGTGTGCCTCGCCACGCTGCTGTGCATGCGCGTGCCTATGGATACGATTGAGGAACGGTTCAAGCTTCTGTCGCCCACCGGAACACGGATGGACGCAATGGAGGGCGTAAACGACTGCCAGCTGATTCACGACACATACACGAGCGACTACCTGTCGCTTGCTCCTGCCATCGACTTTATGTCGCGCCGCGACACTCTGCTGCGCTCGCGCACTCTGATTCTTTCCGACGTGCTGCCGGAAAACATCCCCGCGTCGGAGCTGTATAAAAAAATTGCAGAACTTGTCCACCTGCGCCACATCGACCGCATAATCGGCATCGGACGGGAAATTTCCGCCCACAGCGATTTGTTTGCCGGCAACTCTCGATTCTTTCCGTCGACCGACGCTTTTCTCAACGCTATGTCGCAGAGCGACTTCTCTAAGGAACTCATTCTGCTGAAGGGCGCGCCGGAATTCGGGTTCGACCGCATAATAGAGATGCTCGAGGCGCGGCAGCACGAAACGGTGCTGGAGGTGAACCTCGACGCGCTGGTGCACAACTTCAACTTCTACAGGTCGCGGCTGAAGCCCAACACGAAAATTGTGTGTATGCTGAAGGCTTTCGGCTACGGAGCCGGATCCTACGAGCTTGCCAAGACTCTGCAGCAGCAGGGGGCGTCGTATATCGCCGTGGCGGCACACGACGAGGGCGTGGCGCTGCGCGAGGCGGGCATCACGATGCCTATAATGGTGCTCAACCCGAAGGTGGTCAACTACAAGGCGCTGTTCGACAACCGTCTGGAGCCGGAGGTTTTCTCTTTCGACATGTGCCGCGAGATTATACGCGAGGCGCAGAAGTTTGATGTGAAAGACTACCCGATACACATAAAAATCGACACGGGAATGCACCGTCTGGGATTTGTCTACGATGAACTGCCCAAGCTCGTCGAACTGTTGAAAAGCCAGGACAACGTGTGCCCTGCATCGATTTTCTCGCACCTATGCACCGCCGACGACCTGCACGACGACAGCTATGCCCATTTCCAGCTTGAATATTTCGACCGCTGCTGCAATACGTTTGTTCCGGCTTTCAACCATAAAATCATCCGCCACATCCTCAACACCGACGGAATCCTGAGATTCCCCGACCACCAATACGAGATGGTGCGCCTGGGCATCGGACTCTACGGCATTCCGACTCTCGGTGCGGGCTACGACGACAAACTGCGTCCGGTGTCTTCGCTGCATTCGGTAATAATCCAAATCCGCGAATGGGAGGCGGGAACAACAATCGGCTACGGCCGCCACGGCGTGCTGACACGCCCGTCGCGCATCGCGACGATACCTATCGGTTATGCCGACGGCTTCAACAGACATCTTGGCTGCGGACACGGCGAGGTGTGGATCAACGGCAAGCGAGTGCCGACTGTGGGCAACATCTGCATGGACTTGTTCATGGCCGACGTGACCGACGTGGAATGCGCCGTGGGCGACAAAGTGGAGATTTTCGGAGAGCATATCTCGGCACAGGATGTGGCAGACCGCCTGCAGACCATCCCTTATGAGGTGCTGACGTCGGTGTCTTCACGTGTGAAACGCATATACTACAGCGAATAATGGCGGAGCTACCTATACTTTTCAGACAACAGATGCTGGCGTTGCTGCCCGAGGAGGCCGACGCTTTGCTTCAGGCTTTGCAGACCGAACCGTCGGTGGCGGTGAGGGTTAACCGGCGCAAGGCTATGCCGCCGGCGACCGACGACCCCGTGGCTTGGTGCCGGTCGGGAATCTACCTCGACGCGCGGCGACAGTTCACGTTCGATCCGCTGCTGCATTCCGGGTGCTACTATGTGCAGGACGCATCGTCGATGTTTATTAGCCATGTGCTGAGTCAGGTGGCTGGCAATTCTCCGGTGGCTTACCTCGACCTGTGTGCCGCTCCAGGAGGAAAAACCACCGCTGCCATCGATGCTCTGCCCGACGGCTCTCTCGTCGTGGCAAACGAAATTGACAGCCGGCGCGCGCAGATTTTGCGCGAGAACGTTGTGAAATGGGGTTATCCACACTGTGTGGTCACCAACAGCGACGCCTCCCGTCTCGGGAAGCTGTATGAGGCTTTCGACATCGTGGCTGCCGACATGCCGTGTTCCGGCGAAGGCATGATGCGCAAGGACGACGAGGCTGTGGCGCAATGGACTCCTGCCCTTGTCGAGCAATGTGCCGCGCGCCAACGCGAAATTGCCTCCGACATCTGGCAGGCTCTGAAGCCTGGCGGCATTTTCATCTACAGCACCTGCACTTTCAACCGTGCCGAAAACGAGGATATGATCGACTTCCTTGTCCGTTCGCTCGGCGCCGAGCCTGTCGACATCGTCTCCAACCCGTCATGGGGGATACACAAGGGTGTCGACACTCCTTATCCGTGTTTCCGCTTTATGCCTCATCTCACACGCGGCGAGGGCTTGTTTATGGCTGTGGTGCGCAAAAATGGCGAATACGCGGAGAAAGAAACGAAAAAAGACAAGAATAAAGGCAAAAAAACGTCGGCAAAGGGCGTCAAGGGCGTTGAATGCCCTAAATGGATCGACGGTCAGGACGACTTTTCCATCACGGCATACGACGATGCGATTTGCGCCGTCGCCAAAGCTCATCAGCCGCTTGTGGAAAGGATTGCAAAAACGGCAAAAACGCTGCTGGCAGGCATACCTATGGCTCAGGCAAAAGGCCGCGACATCGTGCCGCAGCACGCGCTGTCGCAAAGCGTGGCTCTCCGCCAGGATGCCTTCCCGTGCGCCGACCTCGACTATGCTTCTGCCATAGCCTACCTCAGGGGGGAGGCCGTGGCTCTGCCTGCCGACTGTCCGCGCGGATATGTCGTTGTTGCCTACCGCAACCATCCTCTCGGATTTGTCAAAAATCTCGGCAACCGCGCCAACAATCTATACCCTAAGGAATGGCGCATCCGCAGCGGACATATCCCTGACAAGATGCCTGAAGTGATATAACCGGACACGCTATGCGCTATAAACTTATTAACAAGGCTATCTCTTGACTATCAAATAAATAAACTTATACCAACATAGTTATTCACAACTCACAACAGTAATTTCTCCTTATTATATTTGGAAAATCAAGTAAAAGCGAGTACCTTTGCACTCGCTTAAAGCAAAACGCCTCTTTAGCTCAGTTGGCCAGAGCACGTGATTTGTAATCTCGGGGTCGTTGGTTCGAATCCGACAAGAGGCTCAAGAAAAGCGGACATTTCATCTGAAATGCCCGCTTTTTATTGTTAATGCCACTACCCTTTTACAGGTATATCGTAGAAATGTTTTGTGCGTAGCGCGGCGAGGTCGGCGTGCTTCAGCCGGTCAAGGATAAGACTGGCTGTACCGTCTTTCGCATAGGGATTGTCGGCATTCTTTGCCCGCCGACGCATCTCCGGAGATAGGCAAAGACGCAGACCTTTCAGAATATCATCTTTACCCGTGCCACAGTTCACAACACTCTCCGACGCCAGTCTGCCTTTCTGACGGTCGCCGATGTTGAGCGACGGGATGCCGAACGACGGCACTTCAATGATTCCGCTCGAGGAGTTGCCCACCGCCGCTTTGGCATAGTGCAGCGCCGACAGATAGCGGCGCAAACCGAGCGATGCGAATGCCTTCGACGTGCCGGGATGGCGGTCTACGTAGTCGGCGATAGCGTCGGCGATGACGTCGCGTCCGGTGTCGCTGTTGGGCATGGTGAAAATCACGCGCAAACCGTCGACAGCCTCCAGCGCCGAAAGAAACTCCTTGATGTCGTGCGCAGGGTCGCCGCCGAGCGTCACAGGATGATAGGTGGCTACAACCGTGTCGCCGTCAAACTTGAATCCGAGCGAATCCTCAAGTTCCGCCTTGTCCATCAGCGGCACTCGCTTTATGTTCTCCACGCCGAGCGCGCCCACGTCAAACACCCGCTCTGGCTGTTCACCAAGCTGTATAACGCGCTGACGATACTGTGCGCACGACGTGAAATGCAACGCCGACATCTTTGTCACGGCGTGGCGTATCGCATCGTCAAACGCTCCTTCGGTAACTTCTCCGCCATGGATATGAGCCACCGGGATGCGGTGGATAAGTGCTGTTTCGGCTGCCACAAGAATCTCGTAGCGGTCGCCAAGAAGCACAACAATGTCGGGATTCAGTGTTGAGAATGCCTTGCTCATCCCAGCCATCTCCTCAGCCATCGACACACACACCCCATGTGCGTCGTCCGAAGGCTTGCTCATCGGCACCTTGCAGTCGATTGAAAAACCATCTTTTTCAATCTCGCGGTATGTCATGCCGTACTCCGGCAACAGATGCATATTTGTAGCCACAATCTGCAGCTGCAGGTCGGGGTCGTCGGCAACGAGCTGCATCAGCCGGCACAGGAGTCCGTACTCTGCGCGCGTTCCGGTTACGAAGCATATCTTTCTCATAGCACAATCATTTCATCTGGTTCAAAGTCTTTTGACGCACGGGTGCCGACAACCTCATTCCAGCGCATCGGCGAGATGCCCGTGCCCGGACGTTTCACCGCCAGATTGCCGTCGGTCAGGATGTCGCCTTTCTTGACGGCGCACGCGGCGACGATGCTTTTGCGTGCCACGGCGATATTCGCGCGTTCTGAGGCCGACACGCATTTCTCGCCAGTGCCGAGGGCTTGCTCGATGTTGCGTATGGCGGCTGTCATCGCCTTCAGTTCTTTTGGCTCGAGCGACGCCTTGTGGTCGGGGCCTTTCATCGCACGGTCGAGCGTGAAATGCTTCTCCACCACCGCAGCGCCGAGAGCCACGGCAGCTATAGGCACTTCGATGCCTTGAGTGTGATCGGAATAGCCCACCTCAACACCGAAATCCCGTTTTATCGTAAGCATCGCGCGTAGGTTCACATCAGCCATAGGCGTGGGATACTGCGTGTTGCAGTGCAGTATGGTTATCTGCTCACGGCGCAGCCCGTTGTCGGTGAGCACCGCCATTGCGTTGCGTATGTCGTCCTCGTCGCACATACCGGTCGACATTATCACCGGTTCGCCGAACGAGGCTATTCTTTTTATAAACGGATAGTTGGTTATCTCTCCCGAAGGTATTTTCCACAGTCCGAGATTGAGCGAGTGCAGAAAGTCGAGGCTCTCCATGTCGAAAGCCGTCGACCAGAATCTGATGCCTTTTTCGCGGCAGTATGCAACCAGTTCGTAATGGTCTGCCTCCGACAGCTCAAGACTCTTCAGCATAGCCAGCTGCGAGTCGTCGCCGTCACCGATGTTGCGCTTCTGATAGTCGGCCTTTTTCGCATCCTTCGACACCAGCCGCTCCGCCTTGAACGTCTGAAACTTGATAATGTCAACGCCTGCCTCGGCAGCCGCGTCGACAAGTCGTTTTGCCGTCGACAGCGAGCCGTTGTGGTTCACGCCCGCCTCGGCGATTATAAGTGTATGGCTCATTTCTTTTTATTGATTAGTCGTGCCGGATTGCCGGCATAGATTCCCGGTTCTGTCAAACTGACTGTCACCACGCTGCCGGCACCTATCACGCTGCCAGCACCCACGGCGACACATTGAGCAAGCACCGCGCCGCTGCCCACAAACGCCCCTGCGCCCACATGCGACTCTCCGTTGAGCATCGCTCCGGTCGACACGTGCGCGCCGTCGGACACCGTCACATCGTGCTCCACGTTGGCGGCGGTGTTGATGATGCAATGTCGTCCAACCGACGCTCCGGCATTGACCGTGGCACGATGGAGCACCACCGTCCCCTCGCCGAGCGTGGCGTGGCGCGACACGTGGGCGGTCGAAGCCACCACCGTTGCAAACCGGCAGCCGGCGGCGGTCAGCTTGTCGATTATATGGTTTCTGCCCGCGGAGCTCTTGATAAACCCAAGGGTCACCACAAAGTCGCATTCCGCGGCATATAGGGCAGCATCGTCGTCTGTGCCCACGATTTTATACCCAAGCACATCGTCGCCGATACGTTCCGCCACGTCGAGAATGCCTTTTATCGCAAAACCGGCGCTCTCGGCTGCCTCTATCACGGATTTGCAATGTCCGCCTCCGCACACGAGTATCAACGGTCGTTTCATTGTCTGCTACATTTTTTGGTCAAGGTTCTTACCTTTCTCCTCATGTTCAAAGTTTGGGATAAACCGCTTTATGGCGTCCACGACCTCGCTTTTGGTGAAGTCTGGTTTGGCGAATATCCCCTCCAGCTCGTTGAAAAATCCGTCAATCTCCACCATCTGGCGATGCTCGCTTTTCTCCACCACACCAAGTGCGGAGAAGCGGTCCATCGCTATTTTCTCACCCGGCACGAAAAATTCCTCATACGCCTTCTCTCCGGTGGTGTCGCTCTTGAAGTAGACCACTGGATAGCGCGCGCTGTCATAGCCCATACGGGCGGCATACTGTTTGGCTTCCGGGTCGCTTGCGCATTCCACCTTCGAGAATCCTTCAGCCTTCACAAAATTGTCGCATATCTCGGAGAACGTCAGCATCTGGTCTTCGCCGAGTTTCGGAAAAAACACCTCGCCACCGTTGCCGAGAATGCATGCAAGCATACAGATTTGTCCTGATTCTTCGGGCGACACAAAGTAGCGTTTCACATCGGAAGGGGCTGCCAGTGGCTGTTTTTTCTGCAAGCGGTGAAGCCATCCGTCGGGCAACGAGCCGTTGGAGAACGCCACGTTGGCAAAACGGGCTGTCGTCACTTTGAACCGCTCGTTGTAAGCCATCACCAAGTCCTCCATTATGCGTTTGCTCGCGCCCATGATGTTTACTGGATTGGCGGCTTTGTCGGTGCTGACACAGAAGAAATGGCGCGGTGGATAGACGCAGAGCAGGTCCATCAGGCGTTTTGCCTTTATGTCGTTGTTCTCAATAAGTGCCTGCACGCTGTAGCGGTCTTTCTCCGAGCGCACATGTTTGTGGGCTGAGAAATTGGCCACGATGTCGAATCCTTTTTCCTCGCGGAAGATGCGTTCGAAAATGGGGTCGGCGAAATTGAGTGTATAGCAGCGGAACTCATCGGGGACAAACAGGCCGTCGGTTGAGCGCACATCGCGAACCAGCTCGGCAAGTCCGTTCTCGTTAAGGTCGACCACCACCATGCTTTTTGGTTCAAAGCGCAGCACCGCCTTGATAAACGAGGAGCCGATAGATCCGGCGCCGCCTATCACACACACTTTCTTGTCCTTGATTTCCGCCGAAAGCGTGGCGCTGTTGGCGGAAATGTCGGCGGCAAACATGCTTTCCGCACGATGGGTAACGTGCTCGCCTATGAATTTATTGAGATTGAACATATATTCTGTAGTTTTATTATTTGCGTTCGCGCAGCGCATACGTGCGTTGACGCAGCATTGCGCCGAATTCCTTTACGTCGGCGAATTTTTTCTGCTCGTCGGGCGTAATCACATCGCCAACAGAGATATGATAGGTCTCTCCGCAATGGGCAAACACCTCGGCGGGCAGACGCAGTGTGCGAAGCTGCCAGCTTATCACTCCGAGCAGATTGAAAATCATACTGTTGCGCCCGTGGAAATAGACCGGCACAACAGGCACGTTGAGCTGCTGGATAAGACGGATGATCGACGGCTGCCACTCGCGGTCCTGTATGTCGAGATGCGAATTGAGTTTCGACATAGCTCCGGCGGGAAAGAATCCCAGCGGATGGCCACGGCGCACGTGGATCATCGCCTCCTTGATGCCTTTCATCGTAACAGCGCGCTTGGCTGGGTCGTTGCTCGACATCGGGTCTACGGCGATAAAGTTGGGGCGCATGCCTCGGATATGGTTGAGTATCATGTTGACCATCACCTTGTAATCGCTGCGGCGCGAAGCCAAAAGGTCGATGAGCATTATGCCGTCGAGTGCGCCGAACGGATGGTTGGAAACGGTGATAAACGCGCCCTCGGGCAAGTTGTTGAGCACGTCGGCGCCATCAACACGCAACGTGATGTGGAAATCATCGAGCAGCCCGCGCACAAAAGCGGCTCCCGGCGTGTTGAGGTTGCGGTGGTGCAGATAGTTGACATTGTCGAGTTTCATCAGCTTCATCAATGCGTGCACCATTTTGGGCTTCCCGTCGAAAAACGGCACCATCTTCTTCAAGTCGTAATAGTCGAGTACGGTGCGCTTCTTCGACTCGTCGTCTGTGTCGATTTCCGGAGCGCGTCCGAGCAACTTTCCGCGTTTGGTCAGCGCCGGACCTTCGCGGTATGGATTTTCTGCGGTGGCTTTGGCTGGAGCCTCGTGCCACGGGATGATCATTTCATTGTCTTTCTTTTCCATAAACTTCCGGTTCTTTGTCAATCTACAAAAATACTAAAAAAAGTACAAAACTTAAAATAATATGAGTAACGATTTTTATTACATCGGTTATGACTTGTTCGGTTATCCATTCAATTCAGGATTTCCACCAAATACTGATTTATATGGAGATGGATATGCCGGATATAAGAATACTGCCTCACAAGTCTTATTTTATGACTTTGCTGTGCAAATGTATGATGTTAGATTTAAGTATAACGGTAATATGTATTATCTAATGTACACACCTGATTACGCTGCATTGTGTGATGAGAATTTCTATAATGAAATTGAGATTTTTGCGACTCCGAATGATTTGATAAAAAATTTGGAGATTGATGGACGAAAACTTCTTGATATCATTGATGAAATCGACGAGATAGAGCCAGTTTGACTATGTCTTTTACTTAAGAATGTTATTGGGTTATTTTTCAAAAATAACCCAATAATTTTATGAACAAGAAAATCTACTTCAATAATCCACAACGGCTGACGCAGCTCACCGCAAAAGCCACAAATAAAACATAGCGGAAATTACAAATGAAGTGCCACAAAAGTCAGTTCTAAATTACCACAAAAGTTAGTAATAAAACAGCAAACTGGACTTCTGGCTGCAATAGGTTGAACCAATCGTGATGAATATATGCAACTGACCAAAGGCTCGCTATAAAATAACATCTTTTTCGAAAGAGCAAGCCGATTTTAAATGAAAGCCGTGATAGATTTTAGAAATTTTTATCAAAATTTTTGCGGCTTCTGGAATTTATTAGTAAATTTGTACCGCATATCGTTTTCGAAGCCCGATATGGGATCGAGGGCGGGATGCGGACATAATTTAAAAGCGTTTATCAAACGCATTTCTTGGCTTTCCAGAATCTCGCAAATTCTAAACCCAGTCGAGAATGAGGCAATGATAGATGCCTTTTGAGGTATGATAACTATGCAATTAGTGTTCATTCAGGACCATTCGCATTATCATACAGCGTGAGGCTTCGACGTTGCTCTTTCTACTGGGATGGGCAATGCGAGAGCCTTGGAAAGCGGAGAGAGCAATAGATACAGGCTTTCACGCTTTTTTTATTAAGTTTTTGCCCAAATTTGGAAAGTCTATAGGGCAGCGACTTGTAAATGAAAAGAATATTATTTATCATTGTTTCGCTGTTGTTATTTAGTGCAGCTTATGCATATGATGTCTACGAAGTTACCGCAACACGCTTAAACGTGCGAAGATTTCCGTCAACCTCTGCATCAGTAATAGGGGGTGTTGCGAAAGGAGAACAACTTGAAGTAATTGACATCGACAATAAAGGTTGGGCAAAAATACAGTATCATAATCGCGAAGGCTACGTTAGCACTAAGTATCTGAAATTCGTACGTAGCGTTAACCCCACTCCGGTTGAGCCCACAGTGGTTGTAGAAGAAGTGGTTGAGGAAGAACCCGTAGAAGAAACGCCCACTGTAATTAACGAAGATCCTGTATCATATACGGATGAGGAATTTGGCACCTTAATTAATGGGCCTAGTAGAATTAGCAACAATTTTGAATTGTACTATGGTTTATCTGCAGGCGTCGGTTTTTCCACTTTCATTTGGGATGGCGATTTCGCAAACGGAAAATTGACATATACCGGCGATTTATTCGTTCAGTTATGTTGTAACAATAAAGTCTCATTTATTCCCCCAAATTATTTCTTTGAATTACAACTTGGTTATGATGGCAAAGGCGCGGCGTGGTACAATATGAGCTATGTTCATGCACGAATATATCCTTTAGGCTATAAAATTCCTTTAAACACCTTCAAATTAGTTGGTAAGGCCGGTCTTTACCTTGGCTATCCTTTGAATGATTTGGAAGCATATGAAGATTGGGATACCTGGTCTGGAAACTTCCAAGTAGGCGTAACCGCTGGAATTGGCGTAGAATATAAACAATTTGGCTTATGCGCAAATGTAGAGTATAATGTTACCGAGGTTGCTTCCACTCCTGTTACACTTAGGAATTTTGCAGTTTTCGGAACTCTCTCATACAAATTTGGAAAATTAAAACACTGATATGGATAAAGAAAATAAAAAGAAGGAACTCATTTCTAGAAGGAACTTCTTTAAACGTTCTATCTCGAAAACGTTACCTATCCTTGCCGCAATAGCACTTCCTCAATTCATAGTCTCTTGTGACGATGAAAATGAGGACTTGGAGCGGGCTCTGACAGGCGGTTCAAATTCTGGATGTACTGGATCTTCTTGTTCCAGTTCTTGCTCATCATCTTGCTATGGTTCATCAACATCGTCAGGATGTTCCAACTGCTCGTCAAGTTGCTCATCAAGTTGTTCCGGATCATGTGGCAGTGGATGTTCATCGTCTTGTGGCAGTGGATGCTCATCGTCTTGTGGTAGTGGATGTTCTTCAACTTGTCGCGGCGGCTGTTCGTCAAGTTGTTCATCCGGTTGCTCAGGAACTTCAAAATCCTCTGGCTGCTCATCATGTTCAAATTCTTGCAGCAGTGGTTGCACTAAGAACTGTGCCGATAACTGTAGCGTTAACTGTTCCGACGGTTGCAGTAGTAGCTGCGGATATGGCTGTGCTGATAGTTGCCAAGGCTGCTGCAATTCAACATGCTATGGAACATGCGAAGGTCGTTGTTTGGGAACATGCGAAAAGGCTTGCCGCAATGATTGTGAATACACCTGTTCGCGTTCTTGCAGTCGTGGTTGCCGTGGTGTAAATATAAGCGTATTATAGTATGGCTAATATTAAGGACTTACAGGAAACATGGAAAAACGGGCAATCCAAAAGTATAACTTTTATTGTTACAAAAGATTGCCAGCTTGCTTGCAAGTATTGTTATCTTGTAGGTAAAAACGAAAAGGAAAGAATGGAATGGTCAATGGCAAAACAAGTCATCGACTATATCCTTTCGCACGAGGACGAATTCCCGGAAGAATCCGTCACATGGGATTTCATTGGCGGAGAACCCTTTCTTGAAATCGACCTCATTGATAAAATTTGCGATTATATCAAGATTGAAATGTTTAGGTTGAACCATCACTGGTTTGATTCCTACCGTTTTTCCTTTTCTACTAATGGAATAAATTACAACTCGGAGAAAGTCCAAAATTTTGTTAAAAAGAATTTAACACATCTTTCGATAGGAATAACAATCGATGGAACGAAGAAAAAGCATGATTTGAATCGAATTTGGAAAGGTGAAGGTCCGGAGCGCGGTTCTTACGATGATGTTGTTAAAAACATCCCCTTGTGGTTAGAGCAATTTCCTGGAGCACCTACGAAAGTTACTATAAGTTCATCAGACATCCCATATATCTGCGAAAGTGTACTTCACTTATATTCCTTAGGAATCCACGAAGTTAATATTAACTGTGTCTTTGAAGATGTCTGGCACGAGGGTGATGACTTGCTGTTTGAAGCACAATTAGTAAAATTAGCAGATGCTATTATTGAACATCGGCACTTTGAAGATTATGCCTGCTCGTTCTTCTCTGAAATTATTGGGAAACCACTAAAAGTAAATAATAACTGGTGCGGTGCGGGACGAATGCTTGCAGTCGATGCTAGCGGTAATTTTTACCCATGTACTCGTTTTGCAGCTTATTCTCTACGCAGCAAGAAGCCTATCATAATAGGGAATGTCAAAGAGGGCATAAATAAAAACTTGTTGCGTCCATTCCTTGCTCTTGACCGAATTAGTCAGTCTCCACAAAAATGTATTGATTGTGAGGTCGCAAGCGGTTGTGCCTGGTGTCAGGGCGAAAATTACGATGCTGCTGATACATCAACTATATATCAGCGTTCCACCGCCATCTGTAAAATGCACAAGGCAAGAGTTCGTGCCAACAATTATTATTGGAATAAATTATTCAGATTGTTGGAACTTGAAGGACGTCGAGAAGAATATGAACGTAATAAACCAAAACAGACAATTGAGCCATGTTGAAATATCTTATAGTTCTGCTTGATGACTTATCGGTTTCTTTTTGCCATTATCCCAATAATGAAGGCTCTAAGCATTTGATTAGCCTAAATGCTTTGAAAGGCGGTCTCATATGGGCGATGAAAGAGAATCTTATGGTTCAATTCGTTTATCCCGATTATGAACTACCCCAAGAATATTATGATTTGATTGATACAATCGACCATATTGATATTAAGAGGGATAATATTGATGCAGATGTTTCCATATTTGATGGTACTGAATCATATGATATATTGAAGAATACCGTTTGCCCTCACGCTGTACTTCGGGTATCTAAAAATGAATTATTTAGACATATCGAAGATCTTGAAGCAGTAATAAGTAAACAGTCATCTTTGAATATTGTCATTACAGACATAGAATCATTCTCAAGTCAAGACTTTGAATCATACAAAACTGTTCTTAAGAAGCTTTCATCAATAATTGAAAGAAAGATTAAGGCTGGAATCCCGATTAATACTAATGTTCTGACTGATCGACTTGCTTTGACTTCTATGAATAATTGCAACGCGGGTGACGAAAATATCACTCTTGCACCGGACGGCAATTTTTATATTTGTCCTGCATTTTATCATGATAATAAATCTTCCATAGGAAATCCTATGGATGGATTGCAAATTTCTAATAATCAATTATACAAACTGGAATACTCACCAGTTTGCCGTATCTGTGACGCCTATCAATGTAAGCGATGCGTTTGGCTCAATCACAAGCTGACCCATGAAGTGAATATTCCAGGCAGAGAACAATGTATCATTTCCCATTTAGAAAGAAATGCATCACGAAGTCTCTTAGAAAGGATGAAACATTTAGGAAATATTAGTACAAATATTTCAATTCCCGAGATAGATTATATAGATCCATTTGAAAAAATATCAAAATAATAATCCTTAATTCCGCAACACTTTGATTTAAATTAATTTATAAGTTCCTGAGCAACA
>OGJF01000554.1_pt1 | contig 15235 bp, 11 predicted proteins | sample 1572001 | NCBI WGS metagenome assembly OGJF01 (sample SAMEA2582113, study PRJEB24529) | metagenome | biome: Human gut stool | place: China | collected 2011
TCTTCGCCGCTTATCTCGTGAAGAAGGATTTCCCATTGAAGAGTCTGCCGGTAGTTGGAAAGTACTTTAGGAAGTAAAGCATCTTATGAAGTTATAAGAACAGAATAAGAAGTTATGAGAGCTGAAATAATGAGAAATCAACTCATAAACAGATTAAGCATAAACGATATTTATTCTCTTTGCCTTCAGACGCAAGGCAAAGAGAATAATTGTTTAAAGGAAGAGCTTTACCAACTCACCTTCGATGAAAACGACCGCGTATCGTTCAATGCACTTTGGGCTTTAACCCATTTCGATGAAGCCAACAACCCTTGGCTCTTTCAGAAGCACGATGACCTGATAGATAGGGTTCTCGTAGAGAAGAATGAGACCAAGCGCCGCCTGATGCTCCATCTCCTTCTCCGTCAGCCTTTCGAGGAAGAATCACTCCGTTCCGATTTCATCGATTTCTGCATCGCCAAGATTACTGCCTGTTCCCAACCCTACGCCATCCGCTGCTACTGCATGAAGCTCGCCTACGAGCAGATGAAGTACTATCCCGAGCTCCTCGAAGAGTTAAGAATGGCATTGGATATGCTGGAACAGGAGGTTCTATCCCCGGGAATGTTATCGGCAAAAAGGCAAATTATGAAGAAAATCAAGCGAAGCCTTGGAAGTTTCGGGAAATAGTCGTAACTTTGCAAACGTAATATTCTAACAATATAATACATAAATGGATGGAGATACAACTGAACGATTATCACAAGAAAGTCAATGCCCAAATGCAAAAAAGCATGGCTCATTGGCGAGAGCATCCGCTTTCGCTGGAGGAGTGCTTAGCTCAATTCAAGCGCTTGCGGGAACAACGGCTTGCAAGGGAGTCCAAATTGCAAGGTTAAAAGACTGGGCTAAGGAGAATGATTGCTGGATTGAAGATCCGGAATCATTAGGTGTGTTCTCTGACCGAGGTTCAGAGAACGAGGTTTATATGGCCATTTTGAATTCGACTTTTTTGTGAATCTCCACACTTTTAAGAACAACTTTTTGCGCTTTTTCAAAAGAAACCGGTATCTTTGCTGCGCCATAATCATCAAAATATCAAATAATTATGAATAAAAGACTATTTATTATATTTAGCTTATTGTTTGGAATATTAGCAAATGTAAAAGGTTATAATCTGTTGTTTAAAAACGACATAAGCAATACTTGGAATAACTTTCACAATATAAAGTTACCTTTTGACGCTAATGTCGTCAATGCAATATTCCAAGATTCTAATGGTTTGATTTGGATTGGAACGAAAAGAGGACTAGTCAATTACAATGGTTATAACTATCACCTTTGTTATTTTGGCAAGAATATGCCTGATGAGAATACAGTACAAGCTATTGTACAATATGGTCATTATTTGTATATTGGAACTGATAATGGTATTCATAAATTGAATCTCCTTACTTGGAATTTTGAAGACACAGATCAAGATTTTTATAAGGTCAGTGCAGTAAGAGCATTGGCGGTTTTTAATGGTAAGTTATGGATTGGTACCCGTGACGACGGCTTGCTGTATTTTGACATACAGAAGGGTAAGCTTCACAAAATAGCTTCTAAAAACTTTCAGCATAAGATGGTTTATGCCTTATTGCCTGTTGCCGACAAGCTGTTTATTGGTTCGTATGGAGGACTCAACATTTATGACAAGACAAATCATCATCTCTATTCCGTAAACTTACCAGGAATGAAGGATCCGATAATAAACAGTCTTGCATGTGATAGAAGAAACAATTGTGTATGGATGGGAACAGACGGTAAACTGCTTAGCTATAAAATAAACAATCGCCATATAGAAACTGTTTGTGAACTGTCAGGTAGTTATTTAAAGAGCATTGTTTCAGATGTTGCTAACAATCGTTTATTAATAGGTACAGAAGCTGGAATGTTAGTGTATCAGATATCCACAAAGTCTCTTCAAGAAATAGAGCACGACGTCCATAATCCTCAATCTCTATGTAATAATTTTATTTCTCAACTCTATCAAGACAAGAATAACAACCTTTGGGTAGCTACTGACAATGGAATATCTATGGTTCAACAGAATCCATTAATGCAAGACGTAAAGTTGACTGACCTTGTAGATTCTAGAAATGGCAATCTCTTTACTTGTATATTGCAATGTTCCGACAAAGAATATTGGCTTGGTGGAGAGAATGGTTTACTCTATGTGTCTGAAGAACAAGCCATTTGGTATAGTACAAATAATGTATTATATAAATTGAACAATAATTATATACGAGCCATTTATCGTGACAGAAGTAGCCAAATCTGGATAGCCACAGATGGCGGTATAGCCAAGTTGAACAAACAGACTATGCAATTTGAGTATTATCAGTTAGGCAACAAACGTAATAATACCAATTGGATTTATGGCATTTATGAGGATACAAAACATAGGCTGTGGATAGCCACATATCTAAGCGGTCTTATCGTTGTGGATAAAACTAGTCTAGAAAACAGTCAATCACATTCTTACGCTTTGACGAACAAGAACTTTTTGGGATATGGACATATCAAATCTGTATATCAAATGATACCAGACCATGCTGGCAATATATGGGCTAACACCAATCTGGGGCTGATATGTGTAAACCCTTTAAAGAATGATTACAAATTGGCAAACATATACTTAGATAACTTTGCATGTGACGGAAACTATATTTGGTTTTCTGACCAAGGAGCTATCTATCAATATGATATAAAACGAAATAATAAGTATAAGATACCATATCAAGTATCTTATGGAAGTGCATATTCTTTTGTTTGCTCCTCTAAGTACATATGGGTGTCTTCTGTAGATGGCATTTTGTGCATAGACAAGAAAAATAAGAGTGTCACACCTTACCACGTAAATAACCCACATTTTAAGTGCGCCTTTTTTGATGGATACAACAATAGAATTATATTTGGAGGAGAAGACTTCCTTACATTATTGAGCATAAGTAGGTTTGGTGGTAAGCATCATACCAGAAGGACCTTTATCTCTGCCATTTCATGCGATTCTTTGTTTATTCCAGTATCAAACCTTTCACAACAAAAGGTTATAAAACTGAGTTCTTTCAAGAATATTTCCATCGAATTGGCTTCTTATGCTTATTCTGCACAGGGAGAAACCTTCTACTACAAATGGAATGATGAGGAATGGAAAAAAATGAAAACAGGCAATAATCTGCTTGAATATCCAGTTATGCTCAGTGGCAAAAACACCTTGCAACTGAGTATTACGGACCCCATGACAGATAAATATGCTACCATTTCAACTTACACATTAGATGTCCCTTACCCATGGTATTTTTCCACTTGGGCTTGGGGGATATATGTAATATTTCTATTGACGGGAGCATTCTGTCTTTTAAGAATTCAAAAGAAAAAGAGCGAAAAATTATTTGAGCGAAAAGCCAAGGAAAAGACCTTAGAATTGGCAAGGATGAAAATGGAGTTCTTTGTCAATGTTTCGCATGAACTGAAAACTCCTTTAAGTTTAGTTATTGCCCCTTTAGGAAAACTCTTGTCTGAGTGTACGAATGCTAAAATGCGAGATACCTTAAAAGGGATACAGCGCAATGCCCTAAAATTGAACAGTTTGATATATAAGATTATAGATGACAAGCAAACAGAATATGATACAGAGAATTCTGTTATTTGCTCTCATGTAGAACTAGTATCCTTATTAAATAACGGTATCTCAGCTTTTGCGCCAATAGCTAACGAGCGTAAGATAAAAATTGACTTTATTCATGACATACAAGAACTTTGGTTGAACGTAGATGTTGTGAAAATAGAATCCATATTTACAAACTTACTATCAAATGCCATTAAGCATGTGAATGATAATACTGGACATGTACGGGTCGAACTACAAGTAAAACAAGGCGAAATCTCTGTTTCTGTCATAGACAATGGTTGTGGTATCCCTGAAGCAGAACTACCTTTTATATTTATTAGACATTACCAAGGTAAAGAAGAAGATAAAAGTAAACATGGCACAGGGATTGGATTATTCCTGGTCAAGAAGTTTGTAGAATTACATCATGGGAAAGTGGTAGCAACAAACAGCAACAAGGGAGGTGCCGCTTTTACTGTAACTTTACCTTTAAAGGAAAATGCTATAAGAAAAGAGACTGTTCCCACGACTTCAGAACTAGAATTAGCAGAGAATGCACTGCCTAAGATTTTAATCATTGATGACAATAAAGAAGTCGTAGAATTCTTATGTTCTGCTTTTGAGGAAAAATACTTTTGTTTGAAAGCTTTCAATGGCAAAGAAGGGCTTGACATACTGAAAACTCAAAACGTAAACTTGATAGTTGTTGATCAAATGATGCCAATCATGAATGGCTTGGAATTTGTTCGGAATCTAAAGCATACTGCACAAATGGAAAACCTTCCTGTGATTATGCTAACAGCAAAAGATGACTTTGAAACAGAATTACAGAGCATCAAAGCAGGTGTAGATGTTTTCATTTCAAAGCCTTTCGACTTTAACAAATTAGTGCTTCAGGTGGCAAGATTATTGAAACAAGCTCAAAATGTTCGTAAAGCACAACATATCGAAACTATGTTAAAAGAACAGAGGTCTACAAAAGAGGAAACTTCCATAGAATCTTCAGACGAGTTGTTCATAAAAGAGTTATTGCAGATTATTGAAACGAATATGCAGAAGGAAGGTTTTAATGTTTCTATGCTTTCGGATATGATGAAGGTCGATCAAAAGCAGCTATATAGAAAAATCAAGCAATTGACAGGTAAGACACCTGTTGCATTCTTGCGTTCCACACGTTTAAAACGAGCTGCAGAACTGCTGAAACAAGACAGATTTTCTGTATCTGAAGTAATGTACATGGTGGGAATGTCCAATGCTTCTTACTTCACGAAATGTTTCACAAACGAATTTGGCATCGCTCCAAAACAGTTTGTGCAGGAACACAACGGACATGTTTAGGACAGATATGCGACATGTCCTTTTTGCATTAGTCTTTGTCTGATTTGGATTTGGTTTAATTTTCCCAATATGCTAATTTTGCAGCAGACTTCAATTTTAAACATAAAAATCGTATGAAACAGATTAAACTAATTGCGAATGCATTGCTAGGCATTGCATTCTGCTTGGCAGGAACATCTTGTCAAACGGATGCCATTTCGACACCAACCGTAACTTCTTTGAATGAAGCCTTACCAGTAGGAAGCACCAGAACGACAGAATCTCTACCTTTCATAAAAGGAGCAGACTTGTCATACACCAATGAATTGGAGGATTGTGGTGTCCAGTTCACCGAAAATGGTGTTGCTAAGACTTCTTATGAGTTAATGAATTCTTATGGTGCAAATCTTGTACGTCTGAGATTATGGCATAACCCAACTTGGACTAAGTATTCAACATTGTCTGATGTAAAAAAGAGTATAAAAAGAGCAAAGGATTTAGGCATGTATGTCTTATTGGATTTCCATTATTCAGACACATGGACTGATCCTGAACAGAATGTTGTTCCTGCAGCTTGGGCTTCAGTTGTAAATAATACCACAGTTTTGTCAGACTCCGTATATAATTATACACTGTCAACATTGCAGACTCTTTTATCTGAAAATTTGTTGCCAAACATGGTGCAGATAGGCAATGAAACAAACAAAAACATCATGGTAGCAGACAACTCTTTGTTAGAGCCTGTGGATTATGAAAGAAATGTTCAACTGTTCAATGCAGGCTTAAAAGCAGTAGAAGATTTTAACAATGCAACTGGGAAATCTATAAAAACAGTTCTTCATGTTGCCATGAATCCAGGAGACGCCAACAATTGGGTTGCAAACTTAAAGGCTTTAGGTATTCACAGTTTTGATATGTTAGGCTTATCCTACTATCCTCAATGGCAATCTTATACTCCATCCGAACTGGGCGAGTTCACTTCTAAATTATATCAAACATATGGCATAAAACTTTTGGTGGCAGAGACTGGTCATATTTGGACCCGTGAATGGAATGATAATTGCCATAACTTAATGAGTAAAATGGCAACAGGGTATCCAGAAAAGCCTTGCCCTCAACTTCAAAAGGACTTTCTTGTTGAAGTAAAAGAAGCCGTACGCAATAATGGAGGAGCAGGCGTGATTGCTTGGGCACCAGAATGGGTTTCATCAACAAATGTTACCCTTTGGGGAGTTGGATCTAATTGGGAGAATGTCGCTTTCTTTGATTTCAATAATCAGCTACTTAACCATGGTGGCATAGAATTCTATTCTGAAAATAATGTTGCAGTAACGTTCAATGTTGACATGTCGAATGCAGGCAGTTCTGCCAAAGGCTATATCACAGGAGAGTTTACTGCAGATGCCAATGGAAACTGGCAGATTTTCCCTATGAAGCAAGTTGGCAGTAGTTCAACCTATACTTTTACAACCCATTTATCGCAAGGACAAACTGGAGCTTATTATTATTTAAGTGATAGTGTTTGGACAGCTCGCGAGACTGTACCAGAGAATTTACAAGGGAAATGGAATGATAGATTATATCAGGCATCTTCAACAGAAAAAGAACAGATAATATCAAATACATGGTCTAACTAATTCAATATATAATTATGAAGTTTAATGTGAATAATATGAGTAAGCAATTGGGATTTTGCGCATTTCTTTTACTAGGAACTTCCCAAATGGCTTTTGCTCAAAGTAAGGTTAGTTATAAAGGTAAAATCGTCGATGCTTCAGGCGAACCTATCATTGGTGCTACTATTAAAGAAAAAGGTACCAATAATGGCGTGGCTACAGACTTGGATGGTAACTTTACCATTGAGGCGAAGTCTGGCGCAACTCTCGTGGCTAGCTATGTCGGCATGAAGACTTTGGAACTGAAGCCTGCCGATGGCAAGTCTATGACTGTAACAATGAAGGACGATTCAAAAGTAGTTGATGAAGTAGTAGTTGTAGGTTATGGAACTCAGAAGAAGGCAAACTTGACTGGTTCTGTAGCATCAGTAACGAGCAAAGATTTGACAGATATTCCTACGGCTAATGCCACAAACTTGTTACAAGGCCGTTTGCCTGGTGTAACTTTGACCAGTAATGGTGGATTGGCTGGCGGCGATACTCCAGAGATTCGTATTCGTGGTATTGGCACATTTGGCAACAATGACCCTATGGTGCTGATAGATGGAGTAGAGGCTTCTGTGGCCCAAATCCAGCAAATTGCAGCTACGGATATTGATAATGTATCTGTGTTGAAGGATGCAGCCTCTGCTGCCATCTATGGTGTGCGTGCTGCCAATGGTGTTATCTTGATCACTACCAAACGTGGTTCTGCATCAAAGCCTACAATCAATTATTCTGGAAGCTATACAATTCAAAAAGCAGCTATTTTGCCAGACTATGTAGACGCTTACAACTGGGCAAAAATGTATAATGAAAGCAATAACAGAGAGGCTTATACAGCCGATATGTTGCAAAAGATACAGAATGGCTCTGACCCAGATCATTTTGCCAATACCAATTGGAACGATGCCATCTTCCGCACGGCTCCTATGACACAGCACAATCTGTCTGTAAGTGGTGGAACAAAGGATGTTCATTACATGACTTCTGTTGGCTACCTAAATCAAGATGGAGTGTTGAAGAAAACAGGGTATGAACGATTTAATTTCCGTTCTAATGTAGATGCTAAGTTAGGTATCTTTAAGTTTGGATTGAATCTTTCTGGTTCTAAGGAAAACTTCACATCAGGTGCATCAGTCTCTGATTTGATGCGTACCTTGTCATGGTTTACACGCCCTACAGTTCCTGTAACCTATTCTAACGGGGAATATGGATGTGTAGATGGTAGCGACATTAGTTTCAGCACCTTTAAGAACCCAGTGCAGATGATGAATCTTGGTCATAATGAGAACAATGGCTACAGATTTGATGGTAATGTGTTTGCTGAGGTGGATTTGCTCAAGGGATTGAAGTTTAGAACCAGTTTGGCTTACAAGTATTATATGAACGATACTAAATACTATAGCCAGAAATCTTCTAAGTATGACGCAGAGGGCAATGTCTTATATACAGACGATAACAATAGCTTGTACCAGTACCATTGGCTGAATCAAAGCTACCTGAACGAGAATATCTTGACATACAACATTGCGATTAAGGACCATAAGGTCAATCTCCTTGCAGGCCATTCCATTCAGGATTACAAGGAAGGCAATTTCCATGGTTACAAGGAAGGTTTTGCCACAGATAATTTGTATGAGTTGGATTCCGCTACCAAGAATGATTATGTAGGTGGCAATGGCGCAGAATACTCTATGCAGTCCTTCTTTGGTCGCATAAATTACAATTATGCAGATAAGTATCTGTTTGAATTCAATATTCGTCATGATGGTTCTTCACGTATGCCTAAGGCACATAGATATGCCACATTCCCATCATTCTCAGGTGCATGGGTTATGACCAACGAGAAGTTCATGCAGAATATTGAGCCTCTATCATATTTGAAGATTCGTGCCAGCTGGGGTAAGTTGGGTAACCAAGAGATTGGTAACTATGCCTACACTCCAACCATGGGTGCTTATTACAATTATTATTTCGGAAACGAGAAGATGATTGGTATGGCAGAGGACATTGTTGCCAATGATGACATCAAGTGGGAGACTACCACCATCACAGACTTAGGCCTTGATGCTGCATTCTGGAATCAGAAAATCAATGTAACATTCGATTATTTCAACAAAGTTACTTCTGATATTCTCTTGCAGCTGTCTATGCCAACAACATTCTTGGGTAATTTGTCGGCTCCATATCAAAATGCAGGTAAGGTAAGAAATCGTGGTTGGGAACTTTCGGCTAATTATCAAGACCATGCCGGTGATTGGGCTTGGCATGCTGGCTTCAACCTCTCTTCTGTAAGAAACAAAATTATAGATAACAAGGGTATTGACACCTATAGCGGACAGTCTATCAACCGTGAGGGAAACCCTATTGGGTCTTACTTTGGCTTGAAAGCTATCGGCTTGTATCGTACAGAAGCAGATTTGAACAGAACCAATAGCAAGGGGGACATTATCAAACAAAATGGATTGGCTCCATCTTTGGGCGACATCATGTATGAGGACTTGAATGATGATGGAAACATTGATGATTCTGACCGTCAGATTATTGGAAATCCATTCCCTAAGACAACCTATTCATTCACATTGGGCTTTAGCTGGAAGAACATTGACCTCAATACATTCTGGCAGGGTGTAAGTGGCATTTATCGTTATTATTGGGAGCAGGCGACTATCACCAATGGTGGTAACATGACCACTCGATGGCTTGACCGTTGGAGCGAAAGTAATCCAAATGGTTCTATGCCTAAGTTGGGAAATGCGTTTAATGAGAAATATTCTTCATTCTGGTTGAATAAAGCTGATTATTTAAGATTGAAAAATATAGAATTGGGATATACGTTTGACAAGAAACTGATTCACCATATTGGTGCATCTAGTTTGAGAGTTTATGTACAAGCTTCAAATCTTCTGACGATTACCTCGTTGAAAAACTACGACCCAGAGAAGAGTAGTGGCGACACAAGAGGTGATGTTCACCCTAATGTAAAGTCGTTCTCATTCGGTGTAAATGTAAACTTTTAAATAATTGACAATTATGAAAGTAAGAACAAATAAATATATCATAGGAATGCTCTTTTGTGGAGCATTATTGACGGCAACATCATGTTCTGATGACTTCCTGCAGAAAGATTCACTTACCTCTGTATCTAAGAATACTTTCTGGAAGACTGCAGCCGATGCAAAGGAGGGATTGGCAGCATGTTATGATGCTTTGCAGAATGGTTTTTTGTATAATGATGCCTCAAACCAGAACAAATGGGACGGTTGTGGTCCTCTCAACATGGATGCCATGACTGACAATGGCGGTCGATTCAACTGGAGTGGTTGGATGCCTGGTTACGACATCTGCAATGGTACCCAGTCTAGCAGTTCTCGATTGATTGAGACATATTGGTCGGCAAACTACGAGGCTATCAAGCGTTGTAACAGCTTGATAAGCAATGTGGATAAGGTTGATATGGATGAAAGTACCAAGGAACAGTATAAGGCTGAGGCTACTGTGATTCGTGCCTTGATGTACCTAAACCTCACTATGACTTATCAAGATGTGCCTTACATCACTTCTACCCAAAGCTTGACAGATGCCAACTGTGAGAAGACAGACAGATCAACTATCGTAAACAACATCATGCAGGATGTGCAAAATGCAGCCAATATCTTACCAAAGGAAACTTCTGAAAGAGGTAGAATTACCAAAGGCGCTGCTTTGAGTTTGCTAGGTAGAATTGCCCTTTACAATGAGAAATGGGATGCTGCTATCAAGGCGTATGAAGAAGTGACAACTTTAGGCTACTCTTTGTTCCCTGATTATACAACTTTGTTTACAGAAGACAACGAAGCTTGTGATGAGATTATCTGGGGAGTAAGATATGAAGGTCCTGGTAAAGGTGAAGGTAATGCTATCGGTGGTCATTGGGGCTCTCCTTTGGAAGCTATCAATGGTACGATAGATTTGGCAGACGCTTTCTATACCTTAGATGGCAAGCCTTATACAAAGAAAGACGATGTTTGTAACATTGTCGATGGAACACCAGACTTATGGTCTGCCACAGGTACACGTTATGAGAATCGTGATCCTCGTCTGAAGACAACCTTATTCTTGCCAGGCATGACATGGGGTTCTGCGGATTGGAACTATGGCGGCTCTGCTGCTTCCTTCTCTACGGTATATGTCATGAAGTACTTCAACCCTGCATTGACTTGGTCAACATCTTGGGATTCTGGCCAGGATTTCTATTTGATTAGATATTCTGAGGTTTTGCTGTCCTTGGCAGAAGCTTATATTGAGAACAATCAGAATCTAGATAAAGCTGTGAGTTTGATAGATGAGGTACGACAGAGAGCAGGTATGCCAACTGTAGAAAATGTAGAAGGAACGGGACTCTCACAAGAAAAATTGAGAGAGATTGTCCGTCATGAACGCAGAGTAGAGTTGGCGTTTGAAGGCTTACGATTGTTTGATTTGTATCGTTGGCATACTTTGAAAGATGCCGTTGACAGAATCAACAATGAAGCTTCAACTTATAAGTTTGCTTATGAGTATCGAAACTATAAGGGCGAGCAAGAATATGTATGGCCAATTCCTCAAACCGAATTGGATAGTAACCCTATGTTGACACAAAACGATTTGTGGAAATAATATTAGAGGACACCTTACATTATTATTTAATTTAAGGTGTCCTTCTTTTTAATAGGACAGATTTATATGAAAAAGAAAAGAATAACAATGAATATATTATCAATCATGGCAATGGCTGCTCTCTTTTCTTGTAGCAGCACTTCAGACTCAGTTGAGAAAGAAAATTCTGGTGGAAATAGTACAACGACAACAGTGGATTCTACCAGTTACAAACCTACTGTTAAGTTTGCCACAATTCCATCTTATGATGGCTATGCCTTGGTATGGCATGATGAGTTTGACAATGATGGTTTGCCAAGCAAGGAGTGGAGTTATGAACAAGGCTTTGTTAGAAACAACGAACTTCAATGGTATCAGGACAAGAATGCAACAGTTGCTGATGGATGTCTCGTTATTGAGGGGCGACAAGAAAGGGTAAAGAATCCTGACTATGTAGAAGGTAGTGGGGATTGGAAGTTGCAACGTAAATATGCAGAATATACCTCCAGTAGCCTTACCACCCAAAATAGCTTTGCTTTTCATTTCGGACGAATAGAAGTGAGAGCGAAGATTCCGACTGCAACAGGAAGTTGGCCGGCGATATGGCTCTTGGGTGATAAATGGGAATGGCCTAACAATGGTGAAATCGACATCCTGGAATATTATATCAAGAATGGTCGTCCTTCCATCCTTGCCAATGCGTGCTGGGGTGACAAGGGTTTGTGGCAGGCGGTATGGAATGAATCTGTAACACCATTTTCTCATTTTACGACCAAAGACAAGGATTGGAGCAAGAAGTATCATGTATGGAAAATGGATTGGGATGAGAATTACATGTCTATTTATGTAGATGATGAACTTCTCAATAAGATAGACTTAAAGACCACCTTTAACAAAGGCTATGATGATAACTTCGAAAATCCATTTGTTTCTAATGAGATGAAGCATTATATCCTCTTGAATCTTGCCATTGGTGGAAATGGTGGAACTCCTGATATTTCCGCTTTTCCTCTGAAGTATCAGGTAGATTATGTACGTGTGTATCAGAAGAAATAATTAGCGGATTCAACAAGCAAGTGCAAAAATACTAAATGTTTTGTAAAAGCACTCCTTTGGTATTGAGAAATTCAATTCAAGAAAAAGACAATGCAGAAAAAAGTCCTTTCACAAAGCTCTACTTGTTGCTGACAAACAGAGAGTTAAGTGTGAAAGGACTTTTTTCTGTTGAAGGTTTTCTTTCAGCAGATCATTCTGCTTTTCGAGTGCTGCGACATACTGAGTATCGTCGATCAGTCTCTTCAGTGTTCTTTTGATATTCATATATATAATCGATTAAATTCGTTTATTGAGTAATATCACTGCAAAGATGCACCAATAAAGAGGCGCTTGAAATACTATCGGCGATTAATGTTGCAATTAATTTAGAGGGGAGAAGGAACGCTTGCCAGAGGGAGAAAGAACCTATAGAAGAAGGATAAATGATACGCTCTTCGTATCGGTTGACTCTAGTCATCCATATAGATGACCCGGGTCATCTATATGGATGACGGTAGTGGTCTATATGGATGACGGTAGTCATCCGATTGTAAGAAGGTATATTTCCTCCTTCTCTTCCACATTCTTTCTCCCTCTATCAAACGTACTTTCTCCCCTTCGTGTTGATTCCGTCGGTCTCAGCTTTCAGTTCCATCGTTTACTGCTTATAGTTCCATCGTTTACTCTTGTTGCAAGTGATGTGAAGCGACATCGATAAAAATGCCTTCACACTTAAGTTCGTGAATGTCAATATATTGCAGCTGCCGTGAAAGGAGAAATAATTTTGTGATGTAAATAAGAGTTTTCCATAGATATTCGATTACTTACGAGGAAATAATCACTCGGAATCTTCTGTATGTAGATAAAACGGCTTGTTAGCCCTTATAGGCTCTTCTGCTCTGTTTTTCTATTCCGTCGGTCAAATGTCTTTTATTAGTTCGGAAGAACGAATAGATAACACGATTTAGCCTGCCCCCTCAGATTTTTGCACTTCTATTGAGAACTAGCCCTTGTTTTTAAGAACATAAACATAGAACCTACTAAATTTATGAAAGAAAATCGTTCTGTATTCTTGTTTATTTCCACATAAAAGTGTATCTTTGCAGCGAAATTCCCTCATAAAAAACATAGAAATATGAGAAAGAAAGCGAATAAGAGAATGAGCATGGACGACATCTATGAGATTTGCATTCTCTGCCATGGCAATAGCCGCAAGAAAGCTGAGCTTTATCAGCTCACCCTTGATGAGAACGACTGCGTGGCGTGCCCTATGGGTATTCACCCATTTCGACTTGCAGAATAACGAGTGGCTTTTTCAGAAGCATGACGAACTGATAGATAGGGTTCTCGTAGAGAAGAATGAGACCAAGCGCCGCCTGATGCTCCATCTCCTTCTCCGTCAGCCTTTCGAGGAAGAATCACTCCGTTCCGATTTCATCGATTTCTGCATCGCCAAGATTACTGCCTGTTCCCAACCCTACGCCATCCGCTGCTACTGCATGAAGCTCGCCTACGAGCAGATGAAGTACTATCCCGAACTCCTCGAAGAGTTAAGAATGGCTCTGGATATGCTGGAGCAAGAGGTTCTCTCTCCAGGATTGCAGTCGGCAAAAAGGCAAATTATGAAGAAAATCAAGCGAAGCCTTGGTAATTTCAGAAAATAGTCGTAACTTTGCAAACGTAATATTCTAACAATATAATACATAAATGGATGGAGATACAACTGAACGATTATCACAAGAAAGTCAATGCCCAAATGCAAAAAAGCATGGCTCATTGGCGAGAGCATCCGCTTTCGCTGGAGGAGTGCTTAGCTCAATTCAAGCGCTTGCGGGAACAACGGCTTGCAAGGGAGTCCAAATTGCAAGGCTAAGGAGTCTTATTCTTTAGAAAATCAATTAATCCAAACAAATACAAACATGTTATATTTCATTACACCAACAGGACTATATAGTGAAGCTTACCTTATAACAGAAGGAGGAATTCAAATTAACACCATTCAACCTTTCGTAAACATCCCCGTAACCTATAACAAGGAGAGCATAATCATAGACCTAGAAGTTGGCACTTATGATTTTACAAAAGGCAAGACTTACTATGGTCCTGTACAAATAGAGAGCCTCGTATTACGAAAAATTACTAAAGAAAAGGTAATCAACATACGGAATAGTTATACTATGTTCCATATTGAAATAGAACATTGTACTTTAGGAGGTATTAAGTTTTCTTTTAATAAAGAAAATTTGTCCCTCAAATATTTCTTTTGCCATATATTCCCATACCTAAACTCAATTAAAGAAGCAGACACTAAGTTTATATCACAAAAACTCCTAATTATTGAACTTTTATCAAATAAATATAATGCATTCAATTTTATCGAGAACTTTGACAATAAAAGCAATAAGGACTACATGTATTATGAAATCATAGAAGGGCGTTGTTGTTGTCAGGAACTTCAAAAAATATCCTTTAAAAGATTTTATAAATATGATATTAGGGTAGGAAGAGATGATTATGAATACGAAATAACGTATATTACATTTAATAATAAAAACAAGGCTCTTCACCAATTATTAGAACTTGTAATTAAAGAAGATGCCATTGGTGAAGTTACTGTGAATATTAACAAAGAACACTCTATTGAATATAGTTACTGTTCATATAGAGACTCTTGCTTCGGTCCAGCTCCGCATCCTAAAGAGTTTTTGTATTCAGACGAACAGTGTTATCAATACAAGGCAGAATTCTTAGAAAAAGCAAAAAATAAATACAAAGAAATTTTGATGCAATTCATCAATTCTTTCCAAACATTTATAGCTAAACAAAAACAAGACATCTATGAGCAAAGAAAAAAATAACGACGACTTTTCATCCTTCGATGAATATCTTCGACAAGGAGAGCCTTCGCAGAAGGAAAGGGCCGAGAACTGGAAGACGGCTATCGGATTGCAGGCTGTAGATGGGCTGCAACCAT
>OGJF01000560.1_pt1 | contig 15062 bp, 12 predicted proteins | sample 1572001 | NCBI WGS metagenome assembly OGJF01 (sample SAMEA2582113, study PRJEB24529) | metagenome | biome: Human gut stool | place: China | collected 2011
GGTTGCTCAAGACCTTCATGAACATGATCAAGAAGCATCATACATACCGCAATTCTGAGCCAACTACATCTATCCTGACTATCACATCAAATGTAGTATATGGTAAGTTCACCAGCAATATGCCTGATGGTCGTCCAGCCGGTGCTCCTTTGGCTCCAGGTGCTAACCCATCTTACGGTGCAGAGAAGAACGGTCTTTTGGCTTCATTGAACTCAGTAGCTAAGTTGCCATACGAGTATGCCCTTGATGGTATCTCTAATACTCAGACCATCAGTCCAGGTGCTCTCGGTCACAACGACGAGGAGCGTGCCCAGACATTGGTAGGTGTATTGGATGGTTACTTCAACCAGGGTTCTCACCACTTGAACGTGAACGTATTCGGTATCGACAAGCTCAAGGATGCGATGGAGCACCCAGAGAAGGAAGAGTACCAGAACTTCACCATCCGTGTAAGTGGTTACGCTGTTAAGTTCATCGACTTGACACGCGAGCAGCAGCTCGACGTAATCGCTCGTCAGGCTCACGAGAGACTCTAAGGAAGTGAAGAATGAAGAGGGAAGAGTGAAGAATTCTCTTGTCTCTTTGTGATATATAGATTGCCCGCTAGATTTTCTTTCCGAGGATATTTAGCGGGCATTATATTAGCTTTATATTATAGTCTTAAAAAGGAAGGGTAAATAAATATGGAACTATTGGTTTTTATGGGATTTTTTGCTTTGCTTGCAGGTGTGTTTACCTTATGGGCATATATTGATTATCGTAAAATGAAAGTTTAATTATCAATGGCTAAAGGTTTTATTCACAGTATAGAGAGCTTTGGTTCGGTAGATGGACCAGGCATCCGTTTTCTGATTTTTCTGCAGGGGTGTCCGATGCGCTGTCAGTTCTGCCACAACCCGGATTCGTGGAAGACGGGAGTGGGAGAGGAATGGACTGCTGATGACCTTTTGGACAAGGCAGAGCGATTCAAGAGTTATTGGGGAGACAAGGGCGGTATTACCGTGAGCGGTGGAGAAGCCCTGATGCAGATAGACTTTCTCATCGAACTTTTCGAGAAAGCCCATCAGCGTGGCATCAATACCTGTCTCGATACATCAGCCCAGCCTTTCAGAAGAGATGGAAAGATTTTTGAGAAATTCGAGCGTCTGATGGCTGTTACTGATACGGTCCTTCTGGATATCAAGCATATCAATGATGAAGAGCATCGTAAGTTGACGCTTCATAGCAACAAGAACATACTCGATTGTGCCCGCTATCTCAGTGAGATTCACAAACCGGTATGGATACGCCATGTCCTCATTCCAGGTATTACCGACAAGGATGAATACCTGGAAGAATTGCGCGATTTCCTCTCTACGCTCAGCAATATCCAGCGCATAGATGTATTGCCTTATCATACGATGGGCATCTATAAATATGAGAAGCTGGGAATCCCTTATCCGCTAGATGGCATAGAACCTCCTGGCAGAGAACGTGTGGCTCATGCCGAATCTATATTGCAGAAGGCATTATAGACTCGGCAGAGCGTATTTCTTATGATATGCAGTAGGGGCAATTACATTCCGAAGATTGCCTGATTATCATTATTCTTATTATGCAATGCTACCATAGTTGGGCTTGCCTTGGGGGTAGGCTCAACTATGTTTTCTTTATGGGTTTCTACAGAGCTGACCAGCTGTGCCTTGATGATAGGCTTGCAGATATAGTCATTTACCCCCATCTCATAGCAGTCGTCGATGTTGTCCTTGTTGTTGAGCAGGGAAACCACAATGATTGCCATCTCCGATTTGTCGTAAGAGGCTCTGACGTACTTGATGACATCCCAGCCGTTTACCTGGGGCATCATCAGGTCGAGCAGGATGATGTTGGGCTGGAAGCTATCTACCAGTTCGATAGCTTTAGCTCCACCATCCGCTTTCTGAATCTCAACGTCTAAGCCTTTCAGCATATCAGCAACTAATTCAATATTCTCGTGAATATCATCTACTACTAATACTTTACATTTACTATTCATTTCTCGCAACTGTTGCGACAATCCTAAGCCTTTACCTTATGGATTCCGTAGATATCACACACGAAACCCTTATCGGTGAGAATCTTATTCATGTCTAGGTTATTAAATATTTTATGATTGGTACCGATGACTACGATTTCATACTTTTGATCGAGCACGGAAGGGTTGTCGGTAATCTTGATTTCATATTCTTCTTTTACTTCTTCTGTATCCACCAATGGGTCGTAGAGGGTGGTCTTGTATCCCGTGCCAACGAGATTGATGTACAGGTCGGCTACTTTGGTGTTACGGATGTCATCACTGTCTGGCTTGAACGAGAAGCCCAGGATGAGTACGTTGGTCTCTGCCGGAACGAAGTTTCTTACCTCGCTGGCACTCTTGATCTTTCCTGCCATCCATATTGCCATCTGCTCATTCACCTCGCGAGCCGTAGAGAGGAGGGATGGAACCACATCCACCTCCTGTGCCTTGTTGATGAGATAGTAGGGATCCACAGCGATGCAGTGACCGCCCACCAGTCCTGGGGTAGCAGGCACGAAGTTCCATTTGGTACTTGCGGCAGCCGTAACGTCCTGGATGCTGATGCCCATCTTGTCGTATATCTTCTGCATTTCATTGAAGAAGGCAATCTGAACGTCGCGCTGGCAGTTTTCCATCAGCTTGCTAGCCTCTGCCACCTTGATGCTCTTTGCCTTGAAGGTTCCGTGGGTCAGCACAGATGAGTAGAGCGAATCGATGATCTCGGCAGCTTCGGGGGTAGAACCGCTGGTTACCTTCACGATATTCTCGATGGTGTGTACGGTATCGCCCGGATTGATGCGTTCCGGAGAGAAGCCTACATAGAAATCCTGGTTGAGCTTCAAGCCGGATGTTGCCTCCAGCAGTGGAGCGCATACTTCCTCGGTGAGCCCGGGATATACAGTCGATTCATATACCACGATATCGCCCTCTTTCAGGATGGCACCTACGGAGCGGGTGGCACATCTTACGCAACTGATGTCTGGCTTGTTCGACTTGTTGACAGGTGTAGGAACCGCAATGATATACACATTGCACTTCCTGAGCATTTCTATGTCGCTAGTCAGTTTTAGTCCCTGAGCCAAGGCTTTCGATAGCATTTTGTTCTGATTCATCTGCGTTTGGACAAGTCTGTTTACCTTTTTCGCATTGTTATCATAACCCCATGTATCGTATTTCTTTGAGAATAAGCATGCTAGGGGGGTACCTACGTAGCCCAGTCCTATCACTCCAACCTTAAACTCGTAAGGTTTGTTTGTCATATATCTATATTGTTTTAATTATTATTATTACTACTATTTTCTGGTTTACTTTTTACCTTAGATTCCTTCCAGCTGTGCGTAGCGCGATGTCTTCTTCGGGTTCCACTCATCCTTGTAAGAGGTGCGGAAGAACAGTTCCTGAAGATGCGCCTCCAGTCGGGCAAAGCGCAGGAAGTAGCCTGTGTATGGCGACATGAGCGGCATGAACCGATAGAGAAACCAGGCGGTTTTCTTTCTTTCCGTTACCAGCAGCACCAGAATGAATGCCAGTTGCGACAGGCATACACGGATGAAGTAGCCCAGCAGCAGCACATCCACGATGTGGGTGTTGAAGGTGATGGCAAGCTGAATCATATATCCCAGCCACAGGAAGTTGAATACGCAGTCGAACACCACGCTTTCCATATTCGACAACCAGTTGAGGATGCTCCAGTTCTTGCTAGGCAGCAGGATGTCGAGGTGCTTGCGCAGGCGGAATCTCACGAGTGATCTCGACCATCTGATGCGCTGACGGTACAGTTTGTACCATTTGGTTGGCACATTGGTCATGCAGATGGCATCTTCGGCAAATTTCACCTTGTAGCCTGCCTTGCGGATCTTCTGCGTGATGTCTCCGTCGAGTCCTGGTCCTATGTCCCAGAATCCCACTTCCTTCAGTGTCTTGCGCTCGAAAGCGCCGAAGGCACCCGAAATGATGTGGTAGATACCCAGGGCACTGGTTACAGAGCGCCCCACCTGTATTCGCTTCAGGTATTCAAATGCCTGGAGCGATGAGCAGATCGTCTCCTTGTAGTTTCTCACCTCGATGCAACCTCCCACGGCTTTCACCTCGCTGTCGAGGTAGAAGGGCAGGAGCACATTCTCCAGTGCGTCACGGTCGAGCGAAGAGTCGGCATCGAGGCTTACGATGTATTTTCCCCGTGCCATATTCGCTCCGTAGTTGGTGGCAGCAGCCTTGCCGCCGCGGGTTTCCAATCTCAGATAGTGCGTGATGAGTCCCGCACGGTAGAGGTCGGTGCATATCAGTTTGGTGTCGTCGTTGCTACCGTCATCCACCACGATGATTTCGTAGTGCCGGTAAGTCTGTTCATTCAGCGACTTCACCATCTTATAGATATTCTTGCCTTCGTTCTTACCCGGCACCAGGATGCTGATGAGCGGGTTTTCTCTATAGAGATAGAACCGGGCAAGCTCCTTTTCCTTGTATCTCTTGTTTCGGGTCATCAACCGGTTGAAGATCACCAGATACTCCAGCAGGTAGTATCTTGGAACCTCGATGAAGAAGAGGAACCAATAGGTGTTGGCAATGCTCGAAAACGAGAGTGTGCCAATCCAGTCCCAGAAGCGGTTGATTGTATCTGCTATACTAAACATATCTTCAGTTTCCTTTCTTCTCTTATCTCAGTACGGTGAGTGCCATGATGGCGATGAGGACGAGGATTCCGGCGATGGCGACGAGGGCTCCCACCAGTTCCTTATAGAGTTTCACTCTCTTCAGCACCTTGTCGGTTTCGTCTTCTTCCGGAGCTATGTCGAGTCGCTCTTCCTGCTGCTTCACGGTTTCATCGTCTGTCATCGGATTTTCCGAATATCCGCAGTAGTCGTCTGGAGTCAGCTCTATGAGATTCATTTTGTCGAAGAAGTCATCATATTGTCCGCTCATTCCCTTATGTTTGGTATTGAGTACGCAGCAGATCAGCTCATCGGGTTCTATCATGTTGCTTACCTTTCGGATAGCCTTCGACATGTCCTTGCTCAGGTGCTGCTGCGCTTCATTCTCAGACTTCTCGTCATATCCCGTATAGGTAACGTAGAAGATATTGTTATTGTACGATACCTTGTGACTGTGGAAGATGCGGCAGAACTTTGCCTGCATCGATTCCTTGATCTTGACGGTCTCCTGTTGCGGGCTGAGAATCCAGATCTTACCTACGATTACTGATACCTGTTCTTCGCGGTAGGTTTCCAGAAGCTGGCGGCGCAGACGGTTCTGCAGCAGACTATACTCCATATAGTTATCGTAAGTATTGGTCATGTTGCTGAAGAGCATTCCGCTCTGGGTCAACGTACGGATACCTTCTTCTGTAATCTCGTAGTCCTCCACATCACGGGGAACCAGTGCATTGACAGGAAAGGTATTCTCGCAATAGCAGCAGGTTGCTTTGGTGATCGGAGTGGTAAACGAGTTCTCACAGTCGTTGCAGGAATAGATCACTGCTGGTCGGTCGTAGTCCACACCGATGTGTCTCAGTCTCTTGTGGCACTTCGGACAGATGAGCATTCCTCCCACATTGTATGCACTTTCCGGAGCCACGTTGGCACAGGAAAAGTGGTGGATAATGTTCTGGATCTTCAGATTCGAACTTCCGCACTTCGGGCAGCACTCCGTGTATAGCAGGTGACTGTGGTTGCACTTTGGGCAGAGATGCTCCTTGATGAGGTATTTGTGCTTGCGCAGTGCGCCATATTCCTCTAGCGTATCCATGTAGGCGAACATCTCGGCAAGATGAAACTGGCCCATGCTGTGGTAGTGCTCGAAGATAGGATTGATGTATCCCAATGACGATTTCTCCAGAAGCACGTGAGACAGAATTCTCTGGTCTCTGGAGAGATGAAACCTCAGAATGTTGGTGAAGAGCTCGTTGGGCTGAGTTGGGCGTGCCACCTCCTGCTTGATGCCATATTTCTCCTTGGCAGCCTTGATCTTGTCAATGATCTCATATACTTTCTCATTGCTCATATCGCTGACAAAGGCATCGATGAGGAATTCGATGATCTGCCCCTTGCCCGATACCGCCGTGTTGACGAATATCGGCTTGTAGCTGCATTTGTACGATAGGATAGGGCTGGCTCCAAACAGGATGGCCTGGAACGTTCGCTCACTCTTCGTATTGATATATATGCAATCGAAGTAGTCGGACTGGATATCTGGTGTTGAGTCTATATCAACATAGCTGTCGATGGTGAGCACCATGTCTCCACGTTTGTTTCTTTTTAGTCCAATCATTTCTTCTGGTTCTTTATTTTGATTTGTCGGTCGAAATCAGCTTCGAACTTCTTACGACATTTTGATTCTTTTCCACTGGGATGGTGTACATCGGCAGTGGTTTCGGATCGAGCATAGCGCTGATCTTGTTGATTCTCACTCTCACTGGCAGCTTGTTGCTCATCACCCATGCCGGAACTCTCTGGTTAGGGTTCAGTGTGAACACGGCAACCACTGCATTGGCATCATGCGAGAAGTTACTCTGCAGATGCTTCGGAATTTCCTCTACTCTCAGACCCACCATCTGCAGCTTGGCTTTCAGCTCCAGATCCTTGTTGATGATGATGTCTGCATAGTCAGGACTCTCCATATACTTCACCTTGTCGTTGGGTACGTAGGTGATTACTCCCAGATGGCATGCAGCGTAGTCGGTATGCTGGATAGTCATGACTTCCTGGCTCTTGAATACCAGCGTCCTGTCGCTTACATTGATCTTGGTGATATAGGCATCGGCTGGAGCGCAGCAGTAGTGTATCAGTCCCTGGCTGTAGATGCTCGTGTTGCTGGAGTAGGGCATATCCGCATTGTTGGTGGCAGCACCTCTTCTAGCCATGAAGTTATAGGTGGTGTTCTTTGCCTTGGCGTAGATTTCCACCTTGTTTGCCTGCTTTCTGAGTTCTTCTTCCACTTCGGCAATCTCTGCATCCAGGGCATTGCGCTTGGTGTTGTCGGTGAGTCCGTAATAGATATCCGAACTCTCTGAAGCCTTCTGCTTTTTCAGTTCTGCCAGACGGGTACGGAGCACCGGAATCTCTTCCTTTGCCAGTTGTGCCTGTACCTCCATATCGTGCGTTTCCTTTACAGCCGAAGGCAGGATGTTGGGGTCATACTGGTTCACGATGTTTCCCAGCAGCACGTATGAGTAGAGGGTGTCACCCTTGTGTACCACCTCGCCTATTTCCTTGTTCACCTTCAGAATGTAGATGTCGTCAACTGCCGAAATCGGGTTCTCATCGATTGTGATGTATCCGTCGTAGATCGCCCATATCATTCTTGTGACGATATAGTATGCCGCCAGTACGATGACGAGCAGGAAGATCAGCGCGAAGATAATCTGCTGTCTTGCCAGTCGGTGGCTCTGCGACTTGAGCATGTCAGACATTGCCTGTTCCTGCGGCGTGCTATTAAATTGAAACTCATTCATAGTTCTATTTCCCTGAAAATAGTATTGTTGTCGTAGATGCTGACTGCCTTCTCGATATTGATGATGGCAAGTCCGCGGTTTAACATCAGCTTATACATTCTCTCCATGCTTTCGAGGAATCCCGTATATTCGTCCATTCGCATCAGGTAGTTGTATCCCTGCTTCTGGTTCTTGTAGGCAAATCTTCTCATATCGATGTATTTGCCGGTCTGTTCTATATGGAACGCCTCTGTGGCGATGGCGTGGTTCAAATTCTCTATTCTCTTCAGCAGGATGCCTACCGACTGCTTGATTTCCTTGACGTCGGTGCTTCTGCTGCTTCTGATGATTTCCTTTTCTGTTTCGAGAGCCTTGCGCTTGCGTGGATTCTCGTTGTAGATCGGGATGGTGAACCGCACTCCGATATCACCGTTGTTGCTTATCTTGTTGTTGCTTTGCCAGTAGGTTGACCATCTGGCGAAAGGCGTGATTCTTGTTGTCGATAAGTAATTCGCCAACTTGCTGTCGTTGTCGGCAATCTGTTCTTTTACCATCACGATTCTTGCGTCGATGCTTTCCTCGTCGATGTGGTGCCAGAGAGCTGTTGTATCTACCAGAATCCGGGTTGGCTTCATGCGGTAGATGGGCTTGTTGGAGATGTCTCGGTTGGAGCAGAGGATGGAGATATCGTATTCTGCTGCCAGTTTTTCGTTCATCACCTTCAGCATTTTGTCGTTGCTGATTCGGTCTTTCTCCAGCATGTATTGGTATGCCTCGTTCATGATGTCGAGGTTGTCCAGTCGGTGAGCGATGATGGTACCGATGTAGAAGTTATATTGTTCGGTCAGCTCTTCGGCTGCCTTTTCATAGATGTCTGCAGTCATTCTCTTCTTGCTTTGCAGCCTGGAGAGTTCGTTAGCCAAAGCTACTTTTGCTTTCTTTTCCTTGCCCTGGTAGAACTTGCTGTTGATGATGTTCCATCCCAGTTCTGCCTGGGTCTTTACCTTGTATTTGGATACCTGGTCTTCGTTGTCGTTGTCGGCATCGAAGTAGGCATCGGGTCTGGCATACACCTGTCCGGTTACTTCCAGTCCGTGGTGTCTTGCTATTGCCAGTTGCTCGTGGGCAGTCTTAGCCCAGTAGAGCGAGTCTGTGTTTCTGATGTCAGCCGTATGCTGACTGTTGAGTCCCAGCTTGATGACTGGCGACTGTACCCAGATAGGGTGGTTGAGTAGGGTGTCGAGTTGTGCGAAGCGATTCTTGAAGTGCTTGAGAACATTTTCATTTTTCAGATTTTCATATACGAGCATTTTAGGGCTAAAGCTCTTTTTGTTCAGCTTTTGCTGCTTTTGAGCCTGAGCCATAGCGCTTTGTCCTCCGATATACATCAGTAGGGTAGTCATCGTATATATAATCAGATTATGCTTCATTTCTTTTTGGTTTAAACACTATGAATGCAGCCGCAAGCTGTTGCAGCTGCATTCATCTAGTGTCTTTTTGAATTTATTGCTCAATGATAATTGTTATCTATTTCTTATGAATTGAACATATATCAGATTCCTTATTTAGTTAGAAACCTCAGGGTCGGCATTCTTGAGTTGGAATACCTGCATTCTGCTCTGTCCGTAGGCTACGTAGATATAGCCCTTGTATTCTATTACGTAGTTGGCAGACTTAGGTACAGCACGGTGTGCAACCACCTTATGAGTTTCCTTGTCGAGAACCACAAGTCCGAATCCGCCGTATGCGATATATACATACTTCTTTCCTACGTAGCAGCCATTGGCATGACCTTTATACTTACCGGCATTTACACCCTCACTGATGGTAGGACTAGGCATCTGGTAGTGCCAGAGTTCATTGCCTTCCATATCGTAAACATACATACCGGCAGCACCGCGGCAAACGTAAATCTTGTTGTCATCCACACGAACCACATTCTTACCGTTGTTTGGCTCAATGGTGCTGATGGCAAAGCTCTTGATCGGCTTGCTGAGGTCTTCAGCCTTCTGGTCGAAGATTTCCACGGTAGCAGGGATCGCCTCTGTCTCGTTGGTAGCTTCTCTGTCCAGATAAACTGTAACGATCTTACCATTGCCGATAGCTAAGTGCTTTACTTTTCCTGGCTTGCTGATCTTGTCAAGCTCATTATGGGTATCTGCATTGTAAACCAGATAGCCCTTGGTGGTTGCAACGATCAGATGGTTTGTTTCGTCGTTATAGATAACGCAGTTCTCATCATAACCCTTTTTCGCAAATTCTGCTGTTGCAGGATTCATCTGGATAAACTGCAATGGCTTCTCGTAGGTCACGGTTTCCTCACCATCTTTGGTTGATGTGATAGACTTTGACTGGTCTGCCAGCAGATGATTATCCTGGATAGGGATGTATGCGAGCATTGCACCCTTCTTGTTGGAACTTCCTGGTAAGTAAACCATACGCTTGCCAGACTTGAGCTTGACAGCCAGCAGATGGTTGAAGTCGAGGTCTTTCTGGTCATCGCAGAGATACTGCTCCAGTGTTATCTTGTTGTTTTCTACAGGACTGAATACCTCAATACAGCCACCGTGATTCTTGTCACGGGTATGGTAAGACATATACAATCTGCCATTGTGTACCTGTACGCAAGTTGCAGAGATGTCATGGTCGTGATTATAGTCGATACTTGAAATCAAGTTGAGTGTAGGCTCTTTTTCAGGCTCCTTTTCAGACTCTTGGTCTGCATTGTAACCGTTAGGATTGCACTCAGTCTTCTTGATGACGTAGTTCTTGGCTTCTGGATCATCCTTGAAGAGGACATCGGCGTCATTGTTCCATACAATAGTTGTATTGTCATCTGTAATCGGAGTGGTAGCTCCTTCACTTCCATAGACAGCATTTGCATCCACGATGATATGGGCATTATCTCCTGATGTGGAGAAAACAGAGCAATCTACCGTCTTGGCTCCACCCGGATTCCTATCACCCTGTTTGTTAGGCGCTTTGTAGTAGAAGGCATCTGCCTTGATCACAGCTACACCGTCCTTGTCTTGTAAGTCTGCATAACCTTGTTCTTGGTTCAGATTTATGTATTTGCCTTCGATGTCAACCATACTCTGGTTTTGCAAGTGGAGTTTTGCACCAGAATCTTGCTTGTAGTACTTTGCCTTCAGATACATGACGTAGAGATTTGTGCCATAGGTGGCGTTAACATCTCCTTCTACCTTGAGGGAACAACCGCTATGGAGCTCTGTTGTATTTTGAATCTTCACGCTGGTAGTTGTCATGATGTTTACCCAGGCGTATGACTGGTCTGACATTTCGAACGCTCCAGTCAAGGTCGCATTGTCTGTTACAAACAGATTGGCTTTTTGGGACATAGTAACTTTATCAGCAAAGAGGGAGTTTTGGACATAGAGCTGAGAGCCTTCTACCATTTTCAAATCGTGTCCTTTTATATTTAAATCCCCAGCATTCTGATAAAATGTATTCTTGATGAGATATTCTTTTTGGTTGGCTGGAAATTCGATTTTGCCCCAGTTGGATACCTTTGTATCTCCAAATACTTCAGTGTGATTTTTCGCAATCAGTTTACCACCGCTCAATACATTGATTGTGGCATCAGAACCGTTGGCATTATTAAAATCTAGTGTACCTTTCACATAGATGGTCATTCCTTTTATGTTGTAACCATCTGCTTTGAGGGTTTCACCAGCTGGTACAACATAGGTTCCAGGATGTGCATCATGTTTGTTTTTTACGGAAGAAAGATTAGGAGTTCCTGCAGGAACGGCTGGCTCTGTAGCCTCTGCTCTGGTTACCAGAGCTCTAGTTTTTGTAGTTGTATTAGCGTATGCACCTTTATAGTTCCATACTCTGGATGCCAGCTGGTCTGCATACTCTGCGGTTACGTCTGTACCAACGATAGTAGCAGCTTTACCGATAGGGTCTATGACTGAATCGTTGCCGGAATCGCTACAAGATGCCAAGAGCATTGCAGCAAATGAGAACGTTGCAAGTTTAATATTTATAGCTTTCATATTCATTTACTTAACTTTTATCGTTAACATTCTTGTTGAATGTATTTCTTGTTTCAGCTAGTCAACTTAGCTCTAATAAGGTGAATGTTCCCTCCCACTCGCAGGAGTGGGAGAGAACAAGGATTATTTCTTTTATTCGTATTACTTCTTGGTATTTGTAAGCTTGAATACCTGTACACGGCTCTGACCATATGCAACGAAGATGTTGTTGTCGTTATCGCCTGTTACGAAGTTGGCAGACTTGCCGTTGTATGCCTTGCGGTGGCAAACTTCTTTGCCATTCTTGTCGAGAACAACCAGACCGTATGAACCGCAAGCTACAAATACGTTGTTAGCTGTAACGTAAACTCCATTAGCGCAACCCTTCACGTATTCCTTTCCTGCTTCCAAGTTCTCAGCTTTATTAGATGCCTTGAATGTTGGGCAATCGAAGAACTGGCTAACTGTACCATCGGCAGCAATCTTTGAGATACCATTCTCGCCCTTGCAGACGTAAATTTCACCTTTGGCTTCATCTACTGCAATCACAGCCTTGTTGCCCTTAGGAGAGATTGCACCGACATTATATGTTGCTGCAACGTCCTGCATTTCATTGTCGTTATATGCTGTCAGTGTGCCATCAACTGTCAATGCGTAGAGCTTGCCGTTTGCTGCAACAAGATACTTGCCCTCTGTGCTACCCTCGTTCCACTTGTTCATCTTTGCATTGAAGATAGTGAATCCATTTGTTGTAGCAACGATGTGGTTATTCTTGAAGTTAGCTACACAGTTGGCATCCATACCTTTGGTCTTTCTGTTGATGGCAGAAATCTGAATCTTGTTAGCGATTGTTCCATCGCCGTTCAGTGAAATCTGTCCCATGAAAGGACCTACACCTGTTACCTCATCAGCATGGCTCTTGTTTCCGCTCTGGCTACCTGCTACCCAAAGGGTGTTGCCATCTACCAGGATGTGGTTGTAGTCATTGGTTGCATTGTCTGATTCTACACTCTGATTGATAGTCAGGGTGTTGTTTGCCAGACTGATAGCCTCGATAGCTCCATTAGAAGCCTTGCCGTTTGTATGGTAAGCTACATAGAACTTGCCGTTTACTCCTGGCTGGATGCAAGTAGCAGACAAACCATTGTTTGGAGTCTTGTCTTCTGCAACCAAGTCAAGCTTTGGAGCTGCGATGATAGTTGCAGGATCACCTGCCCACTCATAGCCATAAGCCTTGTAGTCTGGACCATCTGCTTTCTCCTTGACACCCTTACCATCAGTTGCCTTGTCGTAGTCGAGGTAAGAAGCTGCAATGTCGAGATCCTCGAAAGTATTCTCCTTAGTTGTACCAGTATAGCACTCTGTGAACTGGAGAAGGAAGGTTGCGTTGTTTCCAGATGTTGCCAAAGCCTTAATCTGGTTGTCACCATTGTTGGTGAATTTCTTAGCCTTGATAACAGCGATGGCGTTGTCATCGTTCAAGGTAATCTGACCAGCACTTGCGTTATCAGTTACGATATTGTTGGTATAGATATCGCTCTTGTTATTGATATTAATCTGGCAGTTGCCCTTCAGGTTGAGAGTTGCATCCTTGGTATCGTTGGTAACGTTGATGTAGTCAGCTGTGATGCGTGAACCTGCTTCTGCGTTGAATACCTTTGAAGCCTTGATGGCAGATTTCTCGCTGGCAATCATCTCGCCCTTAACATTCAATGTCTCTGTTCTCAAGAAACCGCCGAACTGCAAGGCACCATTTACGTTAACTGTTGTAGCGTTCATGATGTGCTTGGTTACGTTTACGGTTGCGCCTTCCTCGATGTTCAGCTTAACAGCATGGAGAGAACCGCCGATGTAGGCCTCAGAACCCTGCTTGAATGTGATGTTGTGCTTTGGAGTGATGATGGCCTTCTTATTGTTCTTGTCGTAAGGGTTGACAGAACCGATACCGCCACCGTTATTTGGAGTTCTAACATACAGCTTACCTGCTACTGTGATATCTTTATCTACAACGATAGAACCGCCATCGTTGATGATGGTTGTATTAGCTGGAATTTCCAAGGCACCTTCGCCCTTGTACTCCAATGTTGCACCGCCGTCAACGTAAATGGTACAGCCTGCAATAGAACTGTTGAAAATCAACTTAGAATTACCCTTTACGAAAATGGTGGTACCTGCGACATTGTGACCGCTCATATCGAGTTTAGTCTTGCTGGTGATCAAATATGTCTTGCCAGCAGTCATGTCTTCTGCAGAGCTCCACTGTCTTGCTCCCTCAGGAACAGCAGGAATGGTAACATTATTGGCAGAAGCAAATGCTCTTGTCTGAGTTGCTCTTGAGAAGAAGAACTTTCTGGCATTAGCTGTTGTGTTCTTGTAGTTTGAAACGCGAGCAGCGAGTTCTGCTGCTGAGCTGCTTGTAAGATTTGCAGTGATAGTCTCTGCAAGTTCCACGTTAGGGGTTGGACCAGTAGGATCGCTGTTGCTGTCGCTACATGATGCGAAAACAAATGCCGCCAAACCGATGGCAGCAAGCTTGGAATTGATTACCTTCATATCTATTAATAGTTTTAATTTTATTTTAGACTTTATTATCTTTACTTCATCATTACCTTGTGTTTCATTATTACCTTTACTTTTACTTATTTTTTAAGTTCTGTTCGAATAATCGCTTTTTAAGTTCAGTTCGGACACTTATCTTTAAGTTCAGTTCGAATAATAAATGTTTTTTTAGCAGGTGTTAGGGCAACTGCAAAGTGCGAATGCTAAGCCATTACTCTTCTATCTGCAAATTCACGGTGCAAATATACTGTAATTATTGCAAATAGAGTAGATTTACGGGTTAAATATTCTTAAAGTGGAAAATCTTTTGTACTGAGTGCTATGGAGTTACCTTTTGTTGGCGGTAACGGAGTTGTGAAAATGTCTAAAATCCGGGTACGTTTCTTAAGCTGCTGCGTGTAATTCTATCTTTTGGTTGATCGCTAAGCTCATGATGATTGCTGCATCATCGTAAAACCCTGTTCTGTTTCCAAGATAATCAATTATCACGTTTGTATCTAAGAAAACCTGTATCATATCAGCTTATTTTATATAGTCCTTGTAGTATTCATTTTTGTAGTCGAATGTCTCAGGCGTATGAATGCCTTTGGTCATAGCTGCAATTCTTGGGTCTATAACTAAGTCTGCCTTGGTTATTTTCTTAGCCTTTGTTTTGTTGGGAGACAATATTTTCTTGAGTGCTTTGACTGCCTTGCTAATTGTCTCGTAGTCTTCGTTAGCTATTATGCTGACGAGTGACTGGTATTCTGATTGTAACTCTAATGCTGTCATAGTGTATTGCTTTTAAAATTCCTGCGGCAAAAATACGATTTATTTCTTGAACTTGCAAGTTTTTGGGGATATATTTTCATTCCTTTGCATGTTTTTCTTGTTTCAAAAGAGTCTTACTTGCTGTCCAAAAGAGCCTTACGTAACGTTCAATTAAGCCTAACGTAAACCTTAATTGAGGCTTAATTGGATGGTAAGTAAGGCTCTATTGCAAGGCATTTGTGGCTCTTTTTGCAATCTTTTTGGGCTTTTTTGCAACCTTTCGGGTTTCTTT
>OGJF01000581.1_pt1 | contig 14469 bp, 19 predicted proteins | sample 1572001 | NCBI WGS metagenome assembly OGJF01 (sample SAMEA2582113, study PRJEB24529) | metagenome | biome: Human gut stool | place: China | collected 2011
TCTCCATAAAAATATACTAATTTTCAGGCGGTTTTTTAATTCCGCCAACAGGTTTCCATAATTATTTATGTTAAAAATGTTACATATTATAGTTACCAATTCAAATCCTTCTCTCCAGTCCAAAATACACCTCTTCCTATACCTGATTTGTCTGGTACTGGGTTTAGCCATTCAGGGTTTGCGTACACACAATTTACAGATGCACCGCCTACTAATTCATGCCAACCGCCAATGTCGCAAAAATGTACCGTCTGTCTGTCGTTTCCGTTAATAACTCTCCATTCCTTACCATTGCCCATGCCCGAAAAAGCATAATAGTAATCTGATGGGGCGTTAAAAACCACAACGTCGATAGGCACACCCGACAAATCGTCAGTATTTGATGGGCTGTAAAGCGGTACGTAGTAGAAAGTCTTATTATCTGAGGTCTTGCCTGTTTTGAGGCTTACATACGTTCCTGTCTGATCCGCTCCTTTTGAATACACATACATATATGCACCTTTAACGACGGCCATAATCTTTTCCCTGTGCCCAAACATTCCACGGCAAAGTACGTCACTTGTGTAAAATCGGTTGCTTCGCTTTTTTTCGCTGTTGTAGCCCTGGCTGTACATATCGCCATCAAACCACATTCGCCCATCGCTTCCAAAGGTAATATTGCCCACGATTTTGCCGCTATTATCCACACAATTTAGACTTTTGAAACTTCCGCTTACGCCTTTCATGGTCCCGCTAAATTCGCTATCGCCTGTAACCTTAATGCCATTGAAAGTACCTTTGTTGCAAATTACGTCACCGTCCTTCGCTAGGAAGACGATGTTGCCCTGCTCATCCGACATTTCGATGACCTTGACTCCCAGGTTTTCAACAAGCTGATATTGACTCAAGATGATTTTGGCAATTACCATTTCTATTGGGCTGCCCAGCCTCCAATAATGGTTGTTTTGGTCCTCATCACTGCCTGGGAAGTTGTTCGCAGTCTTGATATGACTCTTGATGCAGCTGTAATAGCCGGAGTTGTAGATAACGACATCTTTCCACTCCTCGCCCGATGCTCCAGACTCGAAGCTATAGCCATTGCCGCAGTTCGCCCAAGATTGCGGGCCACGGAGAGTTGCACCTGTTTCGCCTCTCTTTCCACCCTCGCCATCGGCTATTGTCTTGACAGGTATCGTATACTTGTACGTAACATTCTCGACTTTGACTGCGACAGCTAAATTGGTATAGACATCAATATTCGCTGCTATCACTACAATAACTCTCTTCCCTTTGTCGTTGTTAATCACGCTAGCCTTAACAGAGCTGGCATAATTAGATGGAACTTCCACACTGACAGAACAAGCTAATTCAACTCCTGCTTTGTAAGCTCTCACGTCAACAGCATACGTTCCTGCAAATTGAGATTTCTTGTGGACGATGGTCGGCATTGACATCTGTATGTTGATGGCATCCTTGCCTGGTTTACCCTGCGGTCCTATGCCACCAGTACAGCATATAGGAGTAGTCTCCGTAGAGGTTCCATCTGTGTAGTAAATGATGGACTTAGACCAAATGTATTTGTCGCTCACCCATGTTGGCGACTTACTCTTGACCCACTCGCCTCCGGTGATGGCCGTAGGCGATGTCGAAGAGTAGTAGTATTCCTCAATGCGGTCGATGCTCCTGGCTACAGACAGGCACATAGGTGTTGTAACCTTTTCGTCACCGTCTGTGTAGTAGATGTGTGTCCTGCTCCAGATGTAGTACCCTTTGCGCCACTTGGGTGCAGTTGTCTGCCATCCCTCTGTAGGTGCAGTTGTCTGACTTTTAGACTCGGCATATTCCACATCGGTGTTGGATATGCCGACACCGACGCGGAGGAACTTAATCACTCTTGTAATAACACTCATAGGCTATTTAACCGATTGAATTGTTAATGCTACGTTGCTGTAACCTGCGTGAATGCAGTCTGCTCTCGTCACTGCGAACGAACTCAGCTGGACTGTAGGCTTGCGAGAGGCCTCGGTATTGAGAACAACGCCTGACGCTGACTTCAGCGTGAAATAGAACTTAGACTCAACGGTCTCAGACTTGCCTCTGACAATCAATCTCGGTGTATAGGTTACACTGCCATTGCCTACCTCGTCCTCATATATAGACTCATCGACCGGAGTAGGGTTAGGTTCAATGTCGAAAGGATCAGAAGCGTCGATAACTGTCTGGAAGTCGAATCCTAACATGCTGTCCTTGCTCATGCTCTTGTCGTTGTACACCTCAACCATGTACTCACGGGTGCAATCTACATCTGCAGCCTTTACCGTGATAATCTTGCCATTAGCTCCTGAAATCTCCTCCCATCCGGTGATACTGTTCACTGCTCTGTACCATTTGTAATACAAGCCAGATGTCAGAGTCTCGTTGCCCTGCGTCACCTTTGCTTCGAGCTGGCAGCTATCATCCTTGTTGCTAAGGACAAAGTTATGCGTATCGTTTGCCGGAGCCTTGATTGCTACTCGATAGGCTACACCTGTGTAAGGGCCGACTGGAATCTTATATACAGCCTGCACCTCATCGGTAATTTCCTGCTGATTAGATCTCTCAGAGACGGTTCCCACCATCTTGATGTTGATAGCTGAATAATTTGATGCCTTGACCAAATTCTTGCAGATCTTCAAGCCCCAATAGAACTGTGAAGTGCTTGGTCTGATAATTTCAAAGAGACCATCGAAGAGTCCTGTAGACTTGCCTGCGCTGTTGAAAGGAATTTCCGTCTCGTTGAAGAAGTACTTCATCGAGACAGGTGTCGTGACTCCATCTGCAGTACGTGACGAGATGACAACGAAGTAGAGCTTCGGCTGAGACTTAGAGAAGTCAGGATAGACGGTGACCACGTCACCGTTCTTCTGATACTCCTGATAGAGATCTCCGTCCGGAGACTGGATAGATGGGGTGAAGGTTCCCATCTTCTGAATGAACGTGATGTTCACCGATTTGCTTGCGCTACTCATTGTCTGCCTCCTCTCTCATGATGAATCTGCTGTCTGTAGCTATTGGCAGCTTGTTGCACACCTCGCCTTTCTGCTCCTGGCATGCTGTCTTGCCGTCCATGGCAATAGCACCTATGTTCGACAGAGTACGCTCGAATTCAATTGGATCTCCGAGTGGCAGAATGTCCTGGCACCAGAGAATGAAGTTGCCATCCTGCAACTCTGTTCTGTCTTCGGTCAGCTGGAGAAACTCCACGACCTTGCGGTTCGCCTTGATGTATCTTTCCATGTCAATGATTTTTTATTAATGAAAAATAAATGGATTGCCGTCTGCATCCACGAATACCTTGCCGTCTGCGTCCATGGCCAAAGCAAGAGGATTGAGGTCCTTCACCTCCATGGCGAGGATAGCCCCTCTGCTAGGGTCTAGCAGTTCTGTTGGAACTGCTGGCTCCATGCCATGGCCAACAAGAACAGCATTTTCGAATTTGATAGAATTATTCGGAGCCATCCACCAGAGGACTTGCAGCACTCTTGTTGGGTTCTCGATATCGCCTTGATTGTCGAAGATAGTAGCTTTCGGATTGACCAGCTTCGTTCCCGGAAGCACCTCGTCAACGAGGTCTATCATGTCGTAGTCATAGAACGGAATCCTACGGACGATGTTGACAATCTTGTACGGAGTTGCATCGTTGAGTTCAACGCTAGCTGGATTGCCTGCTGCAGAGTATTTGGCTCGGCAGCGGATGCAGATGCGCTTGCCCATCAGAGAGCGGTCTAGCGTAACGGATGCACCGTCTTCTGATATCTTGATCTCCAGGTCGTCTGCAGTAATTGCCGAGAATTGCCCCCGACTTCTCATAATCTCCCAAACAAATTGACGCTTGCTCTTAGCGCACTCTTCTGTGCCTATTCGCAAGGAGGCATTGATGATTTGCTTGTCTGTGTCACGAAGCGGATTGTAGTAGCGGTCACCGCTTGACAACAGCAGCGTCGGCTTGTAAATGGTTCCATTCTTGCATCTGATGGAGTAATCCATTGTGATGTCTCGAACCTTGTTGGTTCGGGTATCCAGGAACTTCGCCTTGAATCTGAGCAATATCGGCTTCTGCGGTGCTCCGTTGATGTACCACAGAAGTTTTCCGGCATCATTGCCGGACGATGTGATAACATACTTTTTAGGTGTAGTTACCAACGCATTACCCTCTACTCCGTTCTCCACCCTGTACCAGGCGATATCAGTCAGCTCGCTGTTGACACGACCGTTTTTGAGGATGCCATCTCTGTCTATAATGCTGATGATAGGCTGCAATGCGCATGGCGTCAGCTCATAATTAGGAGAATACTCATTCTGGTCAGCATCATAGGTCTGCTCTAGCGTTACACTGCCTGAGACAGATTGTGATAAATTAATCTGAAGAGGCGTGTACTTAATGTCTATTTTCTTGTATTTCATGCTTTTCAATTAATTATATTCTACTGTGACGGAATCCTGGTTGACTTCCTTACCAAGACCGTCGCGTAACCTAACTGTAGCCGTGAATCGAATCTTAGGCGGAACGCCCTCGCTATCTATAGATAGGTCTGATTGCGTGAGCACTATCGCCTTGCCAGCCTTGGAGCCAACTTCGAGCGACCAGATGTTGTCACTCGTGACCCTCTGATTTCCGCTGCGGTCTTCGGTATATCGAGTCCAGGCAACATCAGACTCCAGGATATCGCTTGTCACGTCCTGTCCGTAGAGCGTAGCGACGATGGTCAGAGGTGCGCGGAAGCAGTCGAAGTCATAGACAGTCTCGTCCTCCAGGAAGTCAACAGAGAATGCCGGATTTCCCTCAATCATTGCCCAGTCTGTGTTGTTCCACCTAGGAACAGTGTGCGTGCCAGTTTTCTGGCATCGCCACTTGCAGCCGGTGTACCAGACATCTGAGGTCTCATATTTGCCGGTGTCCGGATTGACCTCTGCGCAATAATAGGTAGCGGTGGCATCGAACAAGCCTCTATCCACATAGGTGACTATCGGCTTGCCATGATAGTCAATCTGTATGATGTCCTGCGTGACGATGCCTGCGGCATAGATGTAATCTCTGCCCTTGACAAGCGGCAGGTTCAGTGCCTTGACGAAGTCAGGCAGATCTCCGAAGGTCATGCCATAGTTGTAGTCTTCGAGAATCGGCTTGGTGACGCCTGTCAGCTTGACGATGCGCCCCTCAGAGCTGGATATGTAGAAGCAGCTCTGTAGAGACTCGACAGTCTGATTGCCATACCTGGCAATATTCATCAGCTCGCATGGCGGAAAGTTTTTGCCACCAGGAACTTCGCTGTCAGCGTATAATGTGACCTCGATGTAGTTCTTGGCCGCATTGACGCTGTTGATGCGCATCCATGAGGTGTAGTACTTCGCCTCCGTGCCATTTTGGACTGCTGAGAGGATATTGTTGACGATGCCCCGAATGACATTGCCCTCGTGCTGAGCAGTGAAGTAGCCGTCATACTTGCTCTTGAGGTGCAGGCCATAGGTGTTCTCGCCCAGATCATCGATGCGCTCGATGGTGTCGCTCTCGGTGAAGTACTGATCACCCTCCAGGGCAGACAGCCTGTTGACGATAAGCTCCATGACCTTCATGTAGCTTCGGACGGTGATGCTCTCGACTTCAGCGTAGCCACTTGCGTCTATCTGCGCTCCCTTGCCTGCTACAAGGGAACTGAAGAAGCTGCCGAACTGGGCGCCACCTTTGAAGCTTGCCATCTGTTCTGCTATGAGTCCGCGCATGAATGTTATCATGCCCTTGGCTGCATCATCATGCTGCTTGCTCAGATACTTGTCTGAGGTCTCATCAGCGCAGAAGTGAAGCAGGGAGAGGAAGGCGTTACCGATGCGGTATGCTGTGTTGGCCTGCAGTCGCCTCTCGTCTCTGATGCCCTCGAACTGCGTCTGAAGGGCTTCCTTGGTCTGATTTTCTGCCATTTAATCTTTTTTGTGCAAAGATAATACTTCCATGGAACCGATAAAAATACGCTCTAGAGGTTGCGGGCCGCACCGATGCCGGTGAACATCTCGGTGATGGCTGATGCCATCAATCCCTGATAGCGCTCACCGTAGAACGCTGCCTCATGCTCGTTGAGCTTCATGACAGATGAGTAGTACTTGCGGCTGAACCAGTCGCGCGGACCCTTCGGGTCTCCACCAGCGACACGACCGCCCCATGCCGGACCTACCTTCTTTGGCTTGTCAAGCCCCTGCTCCTCTCTGTATTCAGCACCGAGAAAGTTGAGATCACCGCCATTGATACGCTTAATTTTGACTCCCTTTGTCCATCGGTACCACTCATGAGCAGGTCCTACTCCTGCTGCGACGTAGATACCATACATCATGAAGTTATGTTCAATGGTCGTTGTCGAGCCCTGCTCGATATGCGCCTTGATGCTGCGATAGAGTGCTCCGGTATCGATGGTACGTAGGCGCTCCATGCGCTCACGCCAGAAGTCGCCCATGGCATCTGCCCAACCATGCTCGTATCTGAGGAGGTCATCTATTGCTGACTTGTCTGCCATAAGCTCTCATCGTATTGTATGTCTATCGGCTCATCTGAATTGACCATAAAATATAGACCTGTGACTCCGTTCATGCTGTATCTGCCCAACTCACTCGAATAGACCTGGTGAAGGTCCAGGAACTCCATCTGCCCATCGTATGCCTCCCGATGCTGGTCATGCAGCATTCGGGAGAGGAACTGTCTGAAGATATATCTGCAGATGTTCAGCTTCTCCTCTCTGTCTGCCATGTCATCACGCTTGTAGGCTGCGAGGATCCAGACTGTATAGACGTTGCGGTCAAAGAATCCACCACCGGCTGAGTGCGTGTTGGAATCGACGGTGTCTGAGACCATGATGAAGTTGGAAGCCTTGCGGAACAACTGCATCACGCCCTGTACGGAATCAGGTCCTGAGCAAGTCGTTGCGACAAAATTATAAGCCTTGCACGTCTTGTTTTCGGCAGTTAACTGCTGAAAATAAGCGATGGAATCGAATGTTTTCTCTGTCATGGTGTTTATTTTTTCATCTGTTTTCGATATTCTTCAGCTTCCCTGGCCTTGGCATCCAGCTCGCTTAGCGCATCCCAACAGGCGGCATCATAGACCGCCTGCAGCTTGGTGATGTCACCATCGGTGAGTGCTCGGATCTGCGCCTGCATTGCAGGCAGCAAGTCCTCCGGCTTCAACTCGCCACCCTCCTTGGCCGGCTTGAAGAAGTTCGGGAAGTTGAGAGCGAAATATTCCTTGACGCTCGAGAACCACATGAAGACTCCGAGAAGTTCATAAGGCTCAAAATTGGCGGTTTCATCGGTGGAACCGTCTTCGGTTCTGTACATGAGGTGCGCCATCTTCTGAAGGAATCTGTCTTCACGCTGAAGCATGAACAACTGGTAGTTCTTCTCGATGTTGAGATAATCGAAGAAGCTGATGTCACGAAGCAGTCGCTCTACTGCCTTCAATGAAACATTACTTGCGACCTGAAGAGGCCGAAACTCCGTAAAGGAGTCGATGAAATCGAAGTTTTTGAGCATTGAGAGAATTTCGGCAGCGCTGATGTAAAGAACTCTCTCGCGCACTTTCCCATTCTTAGTATCGCCATTTTCGTCTCTTTCATCGCACTTAACGCTGCATTTCCATCCTGTTCTGGTGTACTTATGCACGGTAAGACCGCAGAACCTTGCGAGCAGGTAGCATTTGATAACGATTTTTTCGTGATGGAGCGCCATGACGCTAAGGACATAGCGCAACTGATCATCTGATAGTTCCTCCCACGATGATGGCGCCTTGAAATTGAACTCTTGTGTACCATCTTCACGAATTGAAAACGAAGGCAGGTTTTGATTTTTCATTCTTAAACTCTTTAAAATGATTGGCCTTGTATGCCGATGAATTCGCATATAATGGGAATTTATCGAGGTTCTTGTCTAGATATGAGAGCAGTCTTGCACGCTCATTGGAGTATGCAGACAGCATGTCGTTGGCAAGCATAATCATGCAGCGGCTCAGCATGAGGCGCACACTGCCCTCAAACTCATTGCCCTCTCTCACTCCTCTGACTAAGGACATAATATCATCCATCTCCTCGTCGGATATCAACTTGCGAAGGATGGAGTCAGCCTCTTGCATGGCTGCCAGCTTGGCTGTCCAGTCCTTGGACGTGATGTACTCCTGTCTTGTCAGATAGCAATAACCGGTGATACTCCACAAGACTGTCTGTATGCTCTGCTGAGCCTGCATGGTGATCCCCCACCCTGCAATATCGCAGAGATGTGACAGCATCAAGTCCTGAGCCTTGATATTGGCCAACCTGCACTGCTCTATGAGTGCTTCCACTCGCGCAGAGCTGGCTGGAGACACTTCGCTGTTAGCCACTACACCGAATCCGGTAGGAGTGAGCACCAAGTCTAGGTGTCTGACTACCTCCAGGAATGCACTCAGGCATACAGCAGAGAGTACACTCTTCTTGAGATCATCATTGGTGTCAAGCGCTTTTTCCCCGATTTCACCGAGGAAATTCATCTTGATGGCGTTGTATGCGCCATCAAAATGTTTCTTGACGGAGTCATAGACTTCGGAGTGCGAACTGGTCGCAACCAGGATGCAGTCCTCGAACTGCTCCTTGCTGATTTCAATCTTCTTTGCCATTGTCTTTGCCGTTGTTGGTTACTAATGATTTCTGCTCGTCTTTGTTCTTGTCGAGCGTTGTCAGCTCTATCATAGGCACATCGCAGGTCACTCCCTGGTTTGCCCATGTGTTGTAGTGGAGGATGACATGCCATGGTTTGGCCATGATGTCATGCTCGGACTTCTCCAAGCTCTGCTTCATGATGAAGAGCTCTCGCTTGTCGGAGCCGGAATTGTTCATCTGACTCTTGCCTGGTGTTGCTCCGATGAGGTTAGGATGGCAGTCGAGGGCGAAGCAGAGAGAGTTGGAAGCTTCGGACATATCGTCTGCCCAGTCGCCACCCTCCTTCTTGCCACCATCGCTGAGGTTGATGATGCGCACCATGCGCTGCTCCTTGCCGTTCGGGTCGAAGTAGTAGCCGGTGATGAGTGCCTTGCCTGCATTTTCCGGACCGCAGACGAAGTTGATGATGTCGTCCTTTTCCTTAAGGATGCGCGCCTTGCGAGCCTCGGCATCGATGATGCCCTCATTGTTGCAGAGGTCATCCCAGTAGTCTCGGTGGACTTCTATCTGGATGCGAGGTGCCGACGTGTTCTTGATCATGTAGCGCTTGCCGATGCCTATCAGTCGGTAGATGTCATACCAGGCATCATCGAAGATGGATGCGTAGTAGGGTACCGGGTAGAACTGGATGCCAGGTGTCGGCATGCGGCTGATGATAGCGAACTTGCAATCTTTGCCATCTTGAGGTGCCTTGCCCGTGATGCCTGTATAAGGATCCGGAGCCTTGCCCATGCGTGCCAGCAGGTCGCCCAGCGGGTCGTAGATGTCGAGGAGCGGAATGATCTCGCCATTGATAGGGCTGCCGAAATTTCGGAAATCTCCGAAAATCACATTCTCGATGCGGCCGCTGTCGTTCGGCTACTGCAGTCTGCAGTAGGACACGTCCTTGTGTCTGATATTGACGATGCGCTTGTGGTCCTTGGAGAGAATGATGACTTCAACTGACCAGTTGAAGAACTTCATATCGGTCGCCTGCTGCATAAAGACCTCGTGAATGGAATTGCGGAGGCAGAAATCCCTGATTTCATCGCTGGTCACGTCCTTTTTGGACTCTCTGTCCACGAAGCGAATGCCCTGGCCATAGCAGCACTTGACGTTGAAAGCCATAGCTCGCTGAGCCACCATGTTCTTGCGGAGGAGGTTCTGAAGGAGGTATGGCATGTTGTCATCATCGCCATAGTTGATATATTCTATCTCCCTGCCATTGACTTCTGTCATTGTATATCGAGCATCCCCAATCTCTCCGGATCCGAAGAAACTGGTGTCTGAACCATACTGCTGCTCGATGGTTGAATTGCTTGCCTTGGAGACTCCTTCGGCTACAATCGCATAACGGAGGAGATTGCCGCTTGCGCCAATCTCCTGAAGCTGATATTTATCTCTATCTTCACTCATAGATAAACTGGTTTGCCTAAAAAATTAAAAATAAAAATGTCCGGAACAGTTCTGACCTCGCCATTGGCTGGGTTGACGAGTCGGTGGAATCCGCCTCTCCAGCTGCCACCTCTGACCAACCACCCTGTATAGTCAATTGTCTGCCCGTCCTGTGTCCACGCCTTCATGTTGACGGTTGCTCCATCTTCCTTGGCCTTGTCGAGGAGCTTCAGCACCTCGTTGATGTGATATGCGGTTCTCTGCATTAATTGAACGTCATGTCAAATGTGTTATCGAATATGCGGCCACCACGCTGAAGGTCCAGCACATTATGCTGCTTCTGTGCGTAGGTGTAGCTGAAGGTGAAGCGAGGCATGCTGTCATGGAGGTTGTCACGCTTGGACTTGGAGTCTGAGAGGGTGACACGCTTGCCCAGGATAGAATTGCCATGGACAAAGTTCATCAGATAGACCTCATAGGAACGGAAGATGTCGTCAGCCCAGTTGGCCATGTCGGTACCGAGATAGCCTGTGTCGGCATTGAATGTTCTCTGCTCCGTGATGCGATAGTTGAGCTTGTAGCCTGCGATGTATGCCGCATCCCTGGTGTACTGAGGGTCCACTTCATGTTTGCCTGTGCAATAGAGCAACTCCTGGCAGCCGAAGGAATTGGTGAAGAGCAGAATCGGAGCGCAGTCCGGCTGCTCCGGGTCGAGAATAAACGTCATGGAGCGATTGCCTGCCTCTACTATGTAGTAGAGAAGGTCAAGGCCTTCGGCTGTGAAGCGTGCTGGAGATACGTCGAGAGTCGTGTAGATGTCATTGCCTCCGACGGCCGTGCCGGTAAACACTTTCGTAGATGTGGTTCCGCTGTAGTGAGCGGTGATGGTTGCCTCTTCGGTACCCATGTAGTGCAGGTATTCGAGGCGACCGATGGCGGTAGTCTTGCGCCCCTCCAGGAGCGTAAGGAAATGGTTCTGAAGGAACTCTGTGCAGTTGACTCCAACGATGTCAACTGTCGAATAATAGACAGTGAGGTTCACGGTCTTGGTCTCCTCGTTGGTCTCGGTCTCGCCTACTACACTCTGCTCCGTGATGGTGATAGTGGCATTGACGCAGAGCTTCTGCCTAGCAAGTGGGCGGAAAATGTCTGCGAGATCAGCAACGAGGACCTCACCTCCTGCCGGATAGAGGAGTTCCTCGTACATGGTGGAATTACCCACCTTGATGGAGACAGCCAGTCGAGTTTTTGCTGTAAGAATGTCGATGTCGGGGATGCCTTCGAGGAAGACGCTGCCCGACGGAAGTGATTTGATGGTCATATTTGTTTTTTAGTGCAAAGATACATGGCAATTGCCATATATAAAAATACGGCTGACTACTCTCTCGAGCAATCAGCCGTCTAAAAGCTAGTGTTTTAAACTTTTCAAATCTTTCGTGCCGCAAAGGTACGAAAAAATCTCGAAAACAACAAAAATCGCTATTTAAATTATTATATCATTAAGTAATTGGCATTACTCTTTCCCAGATTGCCCACGCCACCGTGCCGTCTGGCAGAGTGGCGAGGACGTAGCCATGCTGCTGCATGTACTTATTAATCTTCTCTACCTGCACACCGCCCATGACGTCGAGTTCACTGGCGATGTCCTGCGTTGTCTTGAACTGCTTCTTGTAGTTAAGTCCTGTCTCTCTGTCCTTCATCGGAAGGTTGGAACGGAACTTGAAGTAAGCTTCCAGGAGGCTGATAGCGAATCCTCCATTGTCGTCATATTCATTCATAATCTCTTAAGTTAAGGGTTTGTTACTAATTATTCCGTATCAGCTCCACTCTGCAATCTCTCCTTTGCTCCATAGAAGAGCCAGGTGAAGTAGCTAATGCTGTCTATAATGTTCTGATATCGCTGCTCCTGATGGAGGTAATGCTGCATGAGATCATCAAGCTCTTGAATCTGCTTATCAGCGAGCTTCTTGAACTTAGAATCTCTGCCATTTCGCACTTCTGCACCGCTATATGCCGCGATGGTTCTCTGCAAGCAGAGACACGAGAAGCGGATATAGACAGCTTCCGACAACCTCTTGGTTGCCTCAATGATGATACGTTTACGCTGAGTCTGCAGCTCATAGATATTCTTCTTTCTTCTCATATCATCTATTGCTGAAAGTTCTCCACATTGCCAGAGTCATGTTGATAGGCTTCGCCTCTCTGGCACCATATCGAAGCGCAAAGTATTGCTTGGTGTACCATCTGATGACTGTTTGCTTGTGAGCAGGGTCATCATAGAATGTCACTTTTGCAACCACATTGTTATCGCGATAGAAATCTATCTGTACCTTCGCAGCATTAATTCTGCGACCAGTCTTAGCGTAGAACTCACAAGAGCGAACCTCCTTGGCTGTGAGCTTAGCAATCAACTGTCTGCTATATCTTTTCTTCTTCATTGCTCGCCTCCTTTCTTTACATACTTTCTTGCTTCCTTTAGGAAGTCTGCTTCAGCTTCATTTCTTTTTTCAAGAACCTGAGTCATCTGTTCCACACAACCAAGCTTTACGCTAAAGGATTGTGTCTCTCTCATTACTGAATTCAATTTTTCAGCCGTAGCAGTTAAAGCTTTCATCTTACAGGTGAACTCCTCGATGAGACTCATCGGAACATTCTTGTTAAATATGAGCTTTCTCGTTTCTTCTTTCATCGCTCTCATCGCTCATTCCTCCTTTCTTTTTCTATACTCCTCGATGATATCCATTTCCTCAGACGTAAGCTTATGAGATCTATGCATGATGCTAGCTAACCTCACAATGTATTTAGATACATTGTATAATTTATCCCCATCTTGTAGTTCTCTGCCTATCTGCTTCACCTCTTCAGCCATATCGTCAAGTTTCTTGGTAAACTGACTCACTACTTCTTCTGGAACATTCAATTCACGTAATCTTCTAGCAGTTTGCTCACTGCTTGTCTCTTCAAACATGTTGTTGCTCTGACCTACGGAATCCACCTTAGACTGCTCGGCTGCGAGCTGAGCTGAAGTGTATATGTCAACGCTTTCTTTGTTCTTGACGATGCCAACGACTGCTGCCTTCTGCATGTCTGCGACGTAGTGAGCGAGGTTGGCTGCCTGTAGAGCGTTGAAAGGAAAGACTGTACCGATGGTCGTCTTGACGACATCAGGGTACTTCTTCTTGTACGTCTCATAATAGTTTATTTTAATTGTTTCCATTTTACATTACCTCCCCTCCGAATAAGAAGCCACCGATGAACACGAACGCTAGCAATGCCACCATGCCTAGCATGGTCTTGGCGACCTCACCATAGGTGACGGTCTCCTCACACAAGTAGCTGAAGGTTTCGCTCTTTGTCTTGGCGAACTTCTTGATTTCTGACTTGATGGCCTTGATGCCATCCTCTACTGTGATGCCTGATGTCTGAGACTTCAGTGCATCGCTGATTAAAATTGAATTCTGCATATTTGCATCATCTTGTTGTCATGAGCAGCGCACAGATATATATATACGGGTGGCGGCTGCATTCCCCGTTGACAACAAGATGATGGCTTATCCGAGAGGACAAATCAAATCTTACGGTTCATGCAGCCGCCATATCGGTACACCATTTTCCCGATGCCGGGAAAATGATATTTATGGGCAAAAAAAATGCCTGCGGCTTATAGAGCCATAGGCGAAACGGTCGCCCTGCCGGATAGATTACTATCATCTTGTTGTCGCCTGCAAAATTACAGAATTATTTTGAATCAGCCAAATTTTTCTTTCTATTTTTCCATATTACTCTTGAATTTAACATTTAAATATGCTGTAAAACATAAAAAGGCCATCTATACATCACGCACCGATGGCGTAAAGAATCGTTTTGCTTAATAACTAAAAACCCTTAACCTAAAATTTAATCGACTATAATCTAACTGTTGAAAAAGAATATTGCGGGTGCATGGCATCGAAGCCAGAACCAGGATGAGTAAATGTGCGAACTCCTAGACTTCGCACCCTGTTCTGCACCCTGACCATCCGCTTCTCACGAAGGGAATAGTTTCATTAACAATCTTATATTCATGATGTAATTCTAAGAAACCATGAGAAGCCTCCGCTGAGGATATTTATTTGTTTTTTGCGTCGGCAAAATTACGAAAAATAATTGGAACTGCTGCCCCTCAAAAAGTAGACACAGAAAGGTGGAAAACTGATGGAAAATGATTACCTTTGCAAGCAGATAGAGTTGTGTGCCCTGTAGAGAGGGCGTAGCCCGAACGTAAGGGCACACAACTTGCCGAAGCACGGTTATCTTATCGTCAAGTATTCACCAGAAAGGAAACTTTTTATGGCAAAGCATTTAAATCCATTGGAAAAGGAGTTCTTGATTCGTAAGTTCAAGGGAAACTCCAAAGTTAAGCTCA
>OGJF01000595.1_pt1 | contig 14181 bp, 10 predicted proteins | sample 1572001 | NCBI WGS metagenome assembly OGJF01 (sample SAMEA2582113, study PRJEB24529) | metagenome | biome: Human gut stool | place: China | collected 2011
CGTAGTCAGATGCTCTATTCAGTTGAGCTACGGAGCCGTTCTTGTTTTGATTTCGTGTGCAAAGGTATGGCTTTTTATTTAAATCTCCAAATATTGAAGGTGTTTTTTATAATAAAATCGCTATCCTTTTCGGGGGATAGCGATTTTATCTTGCTTATTCTTGCCGTAGCAAGCATGTTAGGTTATTGAATCAAGTCGATGCTGCGTTTTACGAAGTTGCTTAAAGCTTCGCCAGTCAGCATACCGTTTTGCAGCAATGCCAAGTCGATAAGCTGATGCACCTTCTTGTTGTCCTTGCCATAACCGGCCAGTACGTCGTTTTTCTTTTGTTCTTCCGTACTGATGTCCTGATGGCATTTGTCCAATTCATCCTTTTGTGCCTGGTCGATCTCTTCGGGCTTTTTGCCCTCCTGCTGCTGATGGAGTACGGCCTCGCGGGCATGCAACCCTTTGAGTTCGGCTTCGATGGGTTTCAGTTGATCCGCAGTGTGGGTTTCGCTGTCTGCCAATACCTCCTTAATCAGACGGTGGTCCGTATTCAATACCAAGGTGTACATGTCCGGCATTTCACCGTAGAAGGACATGCCCGGCTGAATATGCGCCATGTCTTTCATACGACGCATGTATTCGCTTTGGGTAATCATGACCGGCATACCGTTTTCTCCCATACCCTGTGCCTCTACGTGGAATTCCGTTTTGTCCAACTTCGGCATCTGGAAATTGAAGATGGCCGAAAGGTTGGCACTCTTTTCAGCATCCAATTCAGATTTGTTGGCATCCTCTTTCACGATAAGTCGGAAAGAGGATGCCAACAAATCTGAATTGCCTTTGTTCTTGGCTGCTTCGATGTAGCTGTACTGGGCTTCCTTGTTCTGGGCATACAGGTAAATCAGATTACCGTCCTTGTCCGTCTGATTGTCCTTGATGAGTTGCTGGTATTCTTCGAATGTGAAGTATTTACCGTCGCAATCCTTAAAGAGGGCGAAGTTCTTGGCCTTGTCGTAGAAGTCGTCCTGTGTCAGCATCCCGTAGTTTATGAAGATCTTGATGTCATCCCATTTCTGCTCGAATTCCTTACGGTCGTTCTTGAACAGGCTTTGCAGGCGGTCGCTCACTTTCTTCGTGATGTAGCTGGAAATCTTCTTCACGTTGCTGTCGCTTTGCAGGTAGCTGCGGCTGACGTTCAACGGGATGTCCGGTGAGTCGATGACTCCGTGGAGCAAAGTGAGGAAGTCAGGCACGATGCCTTCCACGCTGTCCGTTACGTACACCTGGTTGCAGTACAACTGAATCTTGTTACGTTGCAAATCGATGTTGCTCTTGATTTTCGGGAAGTAGAGCACGCCGGTCAGGTTGAACGGATAGTCCACGTTCAGGTGAATCCAGAATAACGGTTCGTCGGCCATCGGATACAGGTCGCGGTAGAATTTCTTGTAATCCTCTTCCTTTAAGTCCGACGGTTTCTTGGTCCAGATAGGACAAGTGTCGTTAATCAGGTTGTCTTCATCCGTTTCTACCTGCTTGCCGTCTTTCCATTCCTTCTTTTTGCCAAAGGCTACCGGTACGGCCAGGAAGTGACAATACTTGGTGAGCAAGCTCTGCAAGCGAGATTCTTCCAGGAATTCCTTGCAATCTTCATCCACGTGCAGGATGATGTCGGTTCCACGGTCGCTACGTTCTGTTTCTTCGAGGGTGAACTCAGGACTTCCATCACAGCTCCATTTCATGGCCTTGGCACCTTCCTTATAAGAAAGAGTTACGATGTCTACCGTCTTGGCTACCATGAAGGCTGAGTAGAATCCCAGACCGAAGTGACCGATGATGGCATTGGCATCGTCCTTGTATTTTTCCAGGAAGTCATTAGCTCCTGAGAAGGCAATCTGGTTGATGTACTTGTCGATTTCTTCGGCTGTCATACCCAGGCCACGGTCGCTGATGGTGATGGTACCGTTTTCCTTGTCCACTTTTACACGTACCGTCAAATCGCCTAGTTCACCTTTAAAATCGCCCGTAGCGGCCAGTGTCTTCAATTTCTGAGTTGCATCCACCGCATTGGAAACCAGTTCACGAAGGAAAATTTCATGGTCGCTATACAAGAACTTCTTTATGATGGGGAATATGTTTTCTGTTGTAACCCCGATATTACCTTTTTGCATATCTCTTTGTTTTTTATGATTGTTCGAATAAATTTTTTTCCAGTCCTTACACAAAAAAAATGCCAGATACGTTTGTACCTGACATTTTGTCTGTATGCCGAAATTCTGTCAGAATTCCGTTATGCTTTTTCTACTTTCATTTCTACTCCGTCACCTTGGGCGTTCATGTACACATGCAAGGTATCGCCCGTCTGCGGTTCTTCGTTGATAATCAGCTCTGCCAGTCCGTCTTCCAGGTGGTTCTGGATGGAACGTTTCAATGGGCGGGCACCGAACTGTACGTCGTAGCCTTTTTCTGCCACGAAACGCTTGGCCTCCTGGTCAAGCAGGAGATGGTAGCCACAACCTTCGATACGCTTGTAGAGTCCTGTCAGCTCGATGTCGATAATTTTCTCCAGTGAAGCAATATCCAGCTGGTCGAAGGTCACGATTTCATCCAGACGGTTGATGAACTCGGGAGCGAACGATTTGTTCAAGGCCTTGCGAATCACGCTATTGGCATGTTCTTTCTCGTTCTCGCCGGCCTGTGCCGTGAAACCGATGCCTTTGCCGAACTCCTTCAACTGGCGTGTACCGATGTTGGACGTCATGATGATAATGGTATTCTTGAAATCTACGGTCCGTCCTAAGCTATCCGTCAACCGGCCTTCGTCCATCACTTGCAACAACATGTTGAACACGTCGGAGTGGGCCTTCTCGATTTCATCCAGCAATACGATGGAGTAGGGATGACGGCGTACCTTTTCCGTCAGTTGTCCGCCTTCTTCGTAGCCCACGTATCCCGGAGGAGCTCCGATCAGACGTGACACGGTGAATTTCTCCATGTATTCGCTCATATCGATACGGATAATGGCGTCGGTAGTACCGAACATGTTCTTGGCAAGCTCTTTCGCCAGATGCGTCTTTCCTACACCCGTCGGTCCTAAGAAAAGGAACGTACCGATAGGCTTGTTCGGGTCCTTCAGTCCCACACGGCTTCGCTGGATACTTCTTACCAGTGTCTCTACCGCTTTGTCCTGCCCGATAACCTTCGAAAGCAATGCCTGCTTCATCCCCTTCAACCGTACACCTTCCGCTTGCGCCATACGTTGCACGGGTACACCCGAAATCATGGACACCACTTCCTCTATCTGTGGTGCGTCCACCGTTTCCCGGTTGTCCTTCAACTTTTCTTTCCATTCATTTTTCAGGCGTTCCAATTGCTCCGTGTACTGGTTTTCACGGTCACGGAAGCTGGCGGCCAGCTCGAAGTTCTGCAAGCGAATGGCCTCATTCTTATGTTGCTGCGCTTCCTCAATCAATCGTTCCTGCTCCTCAATTTCCTGAGGTACGGAGATGTGAGTGAGGTGGATGCGAGAACCCGCTTCGTCCATAGCGTCGATGGCCTTGTCGGGGAAATAGCGGTCGGTCACATAGCGGTCGGTCAGGCGTACGCAAGCCTCCAGCGCTTCGTCCGTATATGTCACGTTATGGTGCTCTTCGTATTTATCCTTGATGTTCCGGAGAATCTGCAAGGTCTCTTCCGGTGAGGTCGGTCCTACCAGCACTTTCTGGAAGCGGCGTTCCAATGCCCCGTCTTTTTCGATGTTCTTGCGATACTCATCGAGGGTGGTGGCTCCGATGCATTGGATTTCTCCACGCGCCAGCGCCGGTTTCAACATGTTGGCCGCATCCATGGAACCAGCCGCCGAGCCGGCTCCTACGATGGTATGTATCTCGTCGATGAACAGAATGACGTCAGGGTGTTTCTTCACCTCTGTCAGAATGGCACGAATACGCTCTTCAAATTGTCCGCGATACTTGGTTCCGGCCACTACCGCCGTCATGTCGAGCGAAATGATGCGCTTGCCGAACAGGGCACGCGAAACCCGTTTCTCCACGATGCGGAGTGCCAGCCCTTCGGCGATGGCCGATTTTCCCACACCCGGTTCACCAATCAGAATCGGGTTGTTCTTTTTACGCCGGCTCAGAATCTGTGCGATACGTTCAATTTCTTTCTCACGGCCTACCACGGGGTCAAGTTTCCCACCTTCGGCCGCCTTGGTCAGGTCAATACCATAATTGTCGAGGTAGGGTGTGCCGCCGTCCGCTTGTTTCTGTTCGGTCTGCGTGGTCTGGCGGTTGGCGGAAGAACCGAAGCCATCGTTGTTCTTGTCCGCGTTTCCGCGACGTCCGATGCCTTCCTCTTCTTCGTCATCATTGAAATCCAGTCCGTCAAAAGGAGTTTCCTCCTGCTTCAGACGGTCTATTATCTTTTCGTAAGTTACGTCGTTCTTTTCCAATATCTTATATGCGTTATTCTGGTTGTCTCTCATAATGGCCAATAAAATATGCGGGGTGTCCACTTTCTCGTCATTCATCAATCGTGCCTCTAATTTGCTTAATGTCAAAATCTTTGATGCTTCTTCGCTGAATGAAATGTCCTGTGAGTAGTTCTCCAGAATGGACTTCTCCCGTAATTGTGTTTCCAGTTCGTTCTTGATACCTTTCAGGTCGAGGTAGAACGATTTCAATATTTCGGCGGCTTTACACTCTCCATCGCGCAAGATGCCCAATAGCAGATGTTCCGGTTCGATATGGTCGTTCTGAAGGCGGTTGGCCTCCTCTTTCCCGTAAACGACGATGTCGGACACTTGTTGTGTAAATTCGTTGCTCATCAAGTTCATATCTTCTCCAATCGTTTATATTCAAAATAGGCTTGCAAATATACATTATTATACAGACTCTTCATCAAGTCTTTCTTTCTATTTAACAAAATGCGTGCCACATTTCCTGCAAGTGTCTCCAAATGCAGGCTTATACGTATTTTTTGGTGGAAAAGTTTTTGTATATCCGCTAAAAGTCGTACTTTAGCATGGTTTTTTACAAGCCTTGAAAGGAAGTATAATTAATAATGTATTAAATGCAAGAACAAGACAGAATTATAAAAATCAACATCGAAGAGGAAATGAAGTCGTCGTACATTGATTACTCCATGTCAGTAATCGTGGCACGCGCCCTCCCTGATGTAAGAGACGGATTCAAGCCGGTTCACCGCCGTATTCTTTACGGAATGATGGAACTGGGAAATACATCCGACAAACCGTATAAAAAAGCAGCCAGAATCGTAGGTGAAGTATTGGGTAAGTATCACCCTCACGGCGACTTGTCTGTATATGGCGCCCTGGTGCGTATGGCACAGGACTGGGCGATGCGTTATCCGCTGGTCGACGGTCAGGGTAACTTCGGTTCTATCGACGGAGATAGTGCCGCCGCTATGCGATATACGGAGGCTCGTCTGAAGAAGATTGGTGAGGAGATGATGCAGGACCTTTACAAGGAAACTGTAGACTTTACCAACAACTTCGACGATACGTTGCAGGAACCTACCGTCATGCCGACCCGCATCCCGAACCTGCTGGTGAACGGTGCTTCGGGTATCGCCGTAGGTATGGCTACCAATATGCCGACACACAACCTGCGTGAAGTCATTGACGCTTGCGTGGCATACATCGATAACAATGAAATCGACGTAGACGGCCTGATGCAGTACATTAAGGCACCTGATTTCCCGACCGGAGGATATATTTATGGTATCAGCGGTGTGCGCGATGCCTACGAAACCGGACGCGGGCGTGTGGTAATGCGTGCCAAGGCCGAAATTGAATCGCATCCTACACACGATAAGATTGTAGTGACCGAGATTCCGTATGGTGTGAACAAGGCTGAGCTGATCAAGAGCATCGCTGATTTGTCGAACGACAAGAAAATCGAAGGCATTTCGAATGTGAACGACGAAACCGACCGCGAAGGTATGCGTATCGTCATCGACATCAAGCGTGATGCCAACGCCAGCGTGGTGCTCAACAAGCTTTACAAGATGACCATGCTTCAGACTTCTTTCGGTGTGAACAACGTGGCCCTGGTTCATGGCCGTCCACGCCTGCTCAACCTGAAGGAACTGATCAAATATTTCGTGGAACACCGTCACGAAGTGGTAATCCGCCGTACACGTTACGACTTGCGCAAGGCCAAGGAACGTGCGCACATCCTGGAAGGATTGATTATCGCTTCGGACAACATTGACGAGGTAATCCGCATTATCCGTGCCGCCAAGACTCCGAACGAAGCTATCACGAACCTGATGGCCCGCTTCAACCTGAGCGAAATCCAGGCTCGTGCTATCGTAGAAATGCGCTTGCGCCAGCTCACCGGACTGATGCAGGACCAGCTCCATGCCGAATACGAAGACCTGATGAAGCAAATCGCTTACTTCGAAGAAATTCTGAGCAACGAGGAACTTTGCAAGAAGGTTATCAAGGACGAGCTGCTTGAAGTGAAAGAAAAATACGGCGACAACCGTCGTTCGGAAATCGTATATGCTTCGGAAGAGTTCAATCCGGAAGATTTCTATGCCGATGACGAAATGGTCATCACCATCTCGCACATGGGATACATCAAGCGTACACCGCTTTCTGAGTTCCGTGCGCAGAACCGTGGCGGCGTAGGCTCGAAGGGAAGTGAAACCCGTAACGAAGACTTTATCGAACATATCTATCCGGCTACTATGCACAACACGCTTCTGTTCTTCACGCAGAAGGGTAAGTGCTACTGGCTCAAGGTATATGAAATTCCGGAAGGCAACAAGACTTCGAAGGGACGTGCCATCCAGAACCTGCTGAACATTGATGCAGACGATGTGGTAACGGCTTACCTGCGTGTGAAGAACCTGAACGATACGGAATTTATCAATAGTCACTATGTGCTCTTCTGTACGAAGAACGGTGTCATCAAGAAGACGTTGCTCGAACAATATTCCCGCCCGCGTCAGAATGGTGTGAACGCCATCACCATCCGCGAAGACGACCGTGTGATTGAAGTACGTATGACTAACGGAAACAATGAAATCGTGATTGCCAACCGTAACGGTCGTGCCATCCGTTTCCATGAAAGCGCGGTACGCGAAATGGGACGTACGGCTACCGGTGTACGCGGTATCACACTCGATGAAGACGGTCAGGATGAAGTAATCGGAATGATCTGTATCAAAGACCCTGAAACGGAAACCATCATGGTGGTATCTGAAAACGGTTACGGTAAGCGTTCGGACATTGAAGACTACCGCAAGACCAACCGTGGCGGAAAGGGTGTGAAGACACTGAACATTACGGATAAGACCGGAAGCCTGGTAGCTATCAAGTCGGTAACCGATGAAAACGACCTGATGATTATCAACAAGTCGGGCATCACCATCCGTCTGAAGGTGGCCGATGTGCGCATCATGGGACGTGCCACACAGGGTGTGCGCCTGATTGACCTTGAAAAGCGCAACGACCAGATTGGTTCCGTATGTAAGGTAGCTTCTGAAAATGAAGAAGAGGAAGTGCAGGACGAAGCAACTCCGGCAACGGACATCCAGCCCGCCGACGGAGAAACCATTCAGCCTGTTACGGACGAACCGAATGAATAATCCGGACAAAAACTAACTTGAATATTTGTATTACTAAATTTAAACCTTATGAAAAAAGTATTATTCTCAGCCGCTTTGTTCTTTACCGCATGCGCTGTTTCTGCTCAGGAAAGCGTGGTAAAGGAAGCTAAATCTGCCAAGAGCGATCCCGTGAAGGCAGCACAAATCATCGAACCTGCTTTGACAGATCCTTCTACCGCCAATGATCCTGAAACATGGAAACTGGCTGGTGATTTCCAGAAGTCTATCTATGACGACGAAAACATGAAATTGTATTTGCCGGGTGGTCAGGCTGATACCGCTAAATTGTATAACAGCTTGGCTAAAATGTTCGAATACTACACAAAATGTGACGAAGTAGAACAGGCTAAGGTACAGAGCGGCGAATTGAAGAAACCGAAATTGAGAAAGAAACTGGCTAAGACATTGGCTACCGTACGTCCTCAGTTGACTAACGCCGGTTCTGACGCTTACAATGCAGGTAACTATGCCAACGCTTTGAAGTTCTTCGGTTTGTATGTAGACGCTCCGCAGAACCCGTTGTTCGCCGATGAAGATGCCGTAAAGAACGACACATTGACTCCGTTGATTGCCAACTATGCTGCTCTTGCCGCTAACTCATTGAAAGACAATGCAGCCGTAATCAAATACGCTACTATCGGTAAGGAACACAAAGAAGAAGGTTACCGTTCATTGATGTGCCTGGCAGAAGCTTACGGAAAAGGTGAAACTCCTGACTCAGCAAAATGGTTGACTACTATCCAGGAAGGTGTAGAAAAATTCCCGTCACAGGAATACTTCATCGGTAACCTGATGGACTACTACATCCAGAAAGGTAAGATTGACGAAGGTCTGGCTCAGATGGATGCCGTACTGGCTAAGAACTCTACTCCGTACTTCATGTACGTGAAGGGTGTGCTTCAGTATGAAAAGAAAGACTACGATGGTGCCATCGCTACATTCAACCAGATTATTGCAGAAGGTAAGGATTTCGTAGCTGAAGCTTATTCTAAGATTGGTGATTGCTCATTCTTCCCGGCTCAGGAAATCGTAGAAGAAAACTCTAAGCTTTCTATGGACGATCCGAAGTATGCTACCAACGAAGCTAAGATTAAGGAACTGTACGAAAAAGCACTTCCTTTCTACGAAAAAGCAAAAGAAGCTAAACCAGACAACCGTCAGTTGTGGGGTCAGTACCTGTTGAACATCTACTGGAAGCTTGATAAGGAAAAATACAACGCTCTTGAAAAAGAACTGGGTTACTAATATATAATAAGGTATACGGACCGCCCGCCTGAGGCGAGTGGTTTGCAGACCTTGGGGAACCCTGAAGAAAGAAACTCCTTTGCGTGGCTAGAACGATGCCCTCAAAGGAGTTTTTGTTTTGCTCCGCCGTGATGATAAACGCGACGTTTTTATTTGTATCTTTGTGCATACCCCATTCACAAAAAACGAGAAGAGAGATGACAACAGAACCTACAACCTCACGCCATAACCCCATGAAAGTCATATTCAATTACCAGAATGTGTTCTTCAGCTTTTTCTATGACGATGCCGATGCGTGCGTGCACCGTTCCAGAGAATACGCCATGAACTATGTCTTGTCGGGCGAGATGGTGCTCGACGACGGGCACCGGCAGATACACGTGGGAAAAGGAGAGTGCGTGTTCATTCCGCGCGACCATCGTGTGACCATGTACAAGAAAGCCTCGGGCGGGGAGCAGTATTGCGGAATTTACATGTGCTTCACCCGCTCCTTCCTTCGGGAGATGTACGGAAAGTATGCCCGCCACACGGACAAGGCAGAGCATGTGGAGAGGTTCGTGCCCGGCGTGATGAAACTTCCTCCTTCGGCTGAGATTGAGAGCCTGTTTGCTTCGATGACACCTTACTTCAATCCGGAAGTGAAACCGCAGGACGACGTGATGCAACTGAAGTTGCAGGAAGGATTGCTGGCCCTGCTTCATACCGATAAGCGCTTCATGACCGCGTTGTTCGACTTCAGCACACCGTGGAAGATGGACATTCTTGACTTCATGAACGAGAACTACATGTACGAGTTCACCTTAGAGGAGCTGGCGCATTACACGGGACGTAGCCTGGCCACCTTCAAGCGCGACTTCAAGAAGGTGAGCGAGCTGACACCCGAGAAATGGCTGATTCGCAAGCGCCTGGAAGTGGCCTATCACCTGCTGAAGGAAGAACGGCGGAAGGTGGTCGATGTCTATGCGGAGGTGGGCTTCAAGAACCCCTCGCACTTCTCTACGGCCTTCAAGAAACGCTACGGCATTCCGCCCACGGCACTGGCCGCTCCCTCGTGCATTTGAACTTTTCAGAAACGATATTTGAGCCTCACGGAAATGTCTCTGTGGGGCTTTTGTGTTATTTTTGCCTTCGTAGAATAATAGAGTGATAACTATATGGATATATTGTGGAAGACGTTGTGCACGGCATCGGCGGCTTGGCTTCTGACTACGGGCAGCCTGCTTGCCACAACGGACGGTTTAAAATCGGAGATGAAGATGGAAAAGAGTTTGAATTTGACACACGAATGGGACAAGGTGTTCCCGTTGAGCAACAAGGTGAACCACCGGAAAGTGACTTTTACCAACCGCTATGGCATTACGCTGGCGGCCGACATGTACGTGCCCAAGCAGGCCGAAGGAAAACTTCCGGCCATAGCCGTGAGCGGGCCTTTCGGAGCGGTGAAGGAACAATCGTCGGGCCTGTATGCCATGACACTGGCAGAACGCGGATTCCTGACCATTGCCTTCGACCCCTCGTACACCGGTGAGAGTGGGGGCGAACCCCGCTATGTGGCGTCTCCGGACATCAATACGGAGGACTTCTGTGCGGCGGTGGACTTCCTTTCTATTTGTGAGCAGGTAGATGCCGACCGTATCGGCATACTGGGCATCTGCGGATGGGGAGGCATGGCACTGAATGCGGCGGCCATCGACACGCGCATCAAGGCTACCGTCACCGCTACGATGTACGACATGAGCCGGGTGAATGCCAACGGCTATTTCGATGCCATGGATGCCGATGCGCGCTATGAGCTTCGCAAGCAGCTCAACGCCCAGCGTACGGAAGACTACCGCAAGGGTACGTATGCGCTGGCCGGTGGGGTGGTAGACCCGCTTCCCGACGATGCTCCCCAGTTTGTGAAAGACTATTACGGATATTACAAGACACCGCGCGGCTATCACAAGCGTTCGCTGAACTCCAACAACGGGTGGAACAAGACTTCTTCCTTGTCGTTCATGAACATGCCCATCCTGTCGTATAGCGACGAGATACGTAGTGCCGTGCTCATGATTCACGGAGAGAAAGCCCATTCGCGCTATTTCAGTGAAGATGCCCTCAAGAAGCTGAAGGGCGACAACAAGGAGTTGCTGATTATTCCGGGAGCCAATCACGTCGACCTGTACGACCAGTTGGATGTGATTCCTTTTGACAAGATTACGCACTTCTTCCAGACGTATCTGAAGTGATGCGTATTGTATAGAGACGGGAAAGCCCGGTTGCCGAAACAATCAGCAGCCGGGCTTTTTCTGTATCTGTCTGAGGTAGTCGGTCGGGGTATATCCGCAGAACTTCTTGAACATGCGGCTCAGGTGCTGGGGGTATTCAAAGCCTAATTCGTAGGCCACCTGCGAGATGTTTGCCCCGCTGGCAAGTTCGTTCTTCACCCGCTGGATGAGGTCCTGGCGGATGTAGTTGCTGGCCGTGTCTCCGGTCATCTTCTTGATAAGGTCGCCGAAATAGTTGGCCGACATGCATAGCTTGTCGGCACAGTATTGCACGGTGGGCATGCCCGAGGTAAGCTGGATTTTCTCCTCGTAGTAATCGCGCAGGAGCTGGTCGAACTTCATGAGCATGTCCGAGTTGACCAGCTTGCGGGTGATGAACTGGCGGTTGTAGAAACGCTGGCAGAAGTTCAGCATCAGTTCGATGTAGCCCACGAGGATGGCATCCTGAAGCGCGTCGTGCTTTTTCTGTAGCTCATCTTTTATCTGGCGCATCAGCGACACGAGGATGTCGTGCTCCTCGTCGGTCATGTGCAGGGCTTCATTCACGCGGTAGTCGAAAAATGAATACTCCCTGATATGCTTCTCCAGTGCCGTGCCCTGCAACAAATCGGGATGGAAGAGCAAGGCCCATCCCGTTAGCTTGACCAGCTCGCCGTTGTCTTCCTTTCCTCCTATCTGTCCGGGAGCCACACAAATGACGGTTCCTTCCTTGTAGTCGTATTTTCCGCAACCGTAGGCCAGGTCGATGTTCGCCTCGTCGTGAAAGAAGATGCCATACACGCTATAGTTGTTCAGGCAATGACGCACGGGAGATACTTCTGCATAGTCAATGACGCTGACCAGCGGATGCGTGTCCGTGTGTCCCACCCACTGGCTATAGTCGCCTACATTCCTTATTTTCAAAATCTTGCTCATAACCATTCTTTTGTTTTCGTCGGGATGTCCCTTCACAAAAATACATTATCTCAGCCAATTGGCCGCACGTGAGCAGGCAAAATCCGTAAAAACGGTACGACCTTCCGTGGTATTGTTACGGCCTTCTGCCCGTGCAGGGGTAATTTTGCCGTATCAAGAAAACAAGAAAGATGGATAAACCAATAGACATTCCCGCCAATTTATACGAGGATGAAGTGGTCTGCTTCATGGCCGACCGTTATCGCACGACTACGGAAAGAGTGATGCAATGTTTTTTAGTGCAGGAAGCCGGGGGGCCCGCGCCTGAAAAGGAGAGCTTTCCTTTCCGCCTCACGGATAACGAAATGGAAATATTACGAGGGTTGTTGAGCCGTAGCGGCTCGTAAAAAAATTCAGATTATGGATAGAAGAGATTTTTTGAAGATGTCGTCTGTAGCCGCCTTTTCTGCGGTATGTGCATGGACCGGTGTATCGAAGGTTTTCTCCCAGTCATCGGATAGTAAGGATCAGTCTGTACGTGGAGATATGGAACATCGCAATTTGGGCGGACTGGATGTATCGGCTATCGGGCTGGGATGCCTTCCCATGGTAGGCTACTATGGCGGACGATATGAAAAGAAGGATATGATTGCCTTGATTCGTCGGGCTTATGATCAGGGAGTTACTTTTTTCGATACGGCGGAGGTGTACGGCCCTTATACCAGTGAGGAGTGGGTAGGCGAGGCACTTGCTCCTTTTCGTGACAAAGTAAAAATCGGTACGAAGTTTGGTTTCGGGGTGGAAGAGAAACAGCCCACGGCCTTGAATAGCCGGCCTGACCATATTCGTCGGGCAGTGGAAGGTTCATTGCGACGCTTGCGTACGGATCACATAGACTTACTTTATCAGCACCGAGTAGACCCGAAGGTGCCGATGGAGGAGGTAGCAGACACGGTAAAGAAGCTGATGCAGGAAGGAAAAGTCTTGCACTGGGGATTGTCGGAAGCCAGTGCACGTTCTATTCGTCGGGCACATGCCGTTTGTCCGCTTTCGGCCGTACAGAGCGAGTATGCCATCTGGTGGCGCGAACCGGAGACCAAAATATTCTCTACGCTGGAAGAACTGGGCATTGGTTTCGTTCCATATTGTCCGTTGGGAAGGGCCTTTCTTACGGGAGTGATTCATGAGGAAAGCCGTTTTGAGAAACCTGATAGGCGGGCCACATTGCCGCAATTCACGCCTGAAGCCTTGAAGCATAATATGCCGCTTGTGTCACTTGTGCGTAAATGGGCAGCTCGAAAGAATATTACTCCTGCCCAGTTTGCCTTGGTGTGGATGCTTTCGCGTAAGTCATGGATTGCTCCCATCCCAGGCACAACGAATCCGAACCACCTCGATGATTTCTTGGGAGCAGCTCATGTGCGGCTTACGGCTTACGAGATGGAGGAATTTGAGAGGGAGTATGCACAAATAGACCTTATGGGGCATCGTGCCGATCCGTTTACCGAGAGTCAGATTGATAAGTAACAGAAATAATAAGAATGCTATGCTAAAATTTATTCAGTATGTATGTTTGTTGTTCCTTGTGTGCTCCTGTAGCACGAGGAATGAAGAAAGTGTGATATTGCAAAATGAAACGGATATGGAAAAGAAAAATTTAGGTTCGGTACTGGCGCTTTATCCCAAACCGATGACGGTGGTTGGGGCGGTAGTCAATGAAAAAGTAAACTGGCTTGTAGTGGGACATACTGGAATTATTGGGCATGACCGTATTCTTCTGAGTATGAGTAAACATCATTATACCAATCAGGGAATAAGGAGGTCAAAGAAATTGTCTGTAAACCTTGTGAGCCGTGAAATGTTGCCTGCGGCTGATTATGTGGGAAGTGTAAGTGGAAATTCGGTGGATAAATCGACGGTGTTTGACTATCATTTTGGAGAGAATGGTACTCCGGTTATTGACAAATCACCATTAACCATGGAATGTGATGTGGTGGATATTTATGAAACCGAGGGATTTGACAATTTTATTTGTTCCATAGCTAATACCTATGCAGCTCCAGAAGTGCTCGGTCAAGATGGGAAACTGGATTATACCCGATTGAAACCTGTGTTGTTTGAGTTTCCGACGTACTAGTATCTTGCTGCG